>Ga0182030_10003782_pt1 | contig 32335 bp, 26 predicted proteins | sample 812S3MmetaG_FD_121299 | JGI IMG/M metagenome (GOLD analysis project Ga0182030, IMG submission 121299) | Permafrost microbial communities from Stordalen Mire, Sweden - 812S3M metaG (Illumina Assembly) | ecosystem: Environmental > Terrestrial > Soil > Wetlands > Permafrost | place: Sweden... | reverse complement strand
GGCCGCCTCTGGGCTTTGGCTTTTTGTGTGGCAGGCAATCTTGCCTGCAGGCGGTCTTTTAGGCCGCCGTTTTCGATACGCGAAGAATTTCTCGGGCTTCAGCACCGCCCCCTGGATGTACACGAAGACGAAGACGAAGAAAGCCTGGCTGAAGTCCCCGCATACGGAAGCCCCCCACGTCGCGGTCGATCGAACGCTGTTTTCAACAGGTCCTTATGCGCCACCGGGAGACCGGGGAGCGGCCCCAGCGTCTCTCTGTGCGCGGCCATCTCATCGGCATCGGCGGCCAGCTCCGGCACCAGGGTCACAATCGCATTGACCTTCGGGTTCACGCGCGCGATCTGCTGCAGATGCCCGGCCAGCGCCTCGCGCGCCGAAAGTCTTCCGGTGCGAATGAGCCGGGCCATCTCGACCGTGCCCAGGAAACAAAGGGAGGAACCGGTCTGGCCTTCGAGTGCGCCGGCGCACAACGACGCGGCAGCCAGCCCCTGGATTGCCTCGCGGCGACTCGGCAAGTCCCCACTCACGGGAGTAATGCTAGCATCGTCCATCGGTTTCCAGATTCCCAAGCTGACTGAAGCGCCGGTTGGGGCGGAGTAGAGTCAGCTTGGCCTATCCATCTATTTCCTGGACACTACGCTAGCAGACCCGAGGGCGAATTTGCGGACTCCCGCGGCGATTTCTTGCGGCCAATTTGCGGCGGATTCCCGCGGCGATTTCCCGCGGCGGATTCCCGCGGCGATTTCTCAGCGCTTCCCACCGGCAGACGCACCAGTCTCGGTCCATTGCGCCACCTTGTCCACCAGCTCGGCCCGCTGCACGGGTTTGGCAATGTAATCGTCCATCCCCGCCTCCAGGCAGTGTTCGCGCGCGCCCGCCATAGCTTCCGCGGTCATCGCCACAATCGGCACGCGCCAGCCTCCGCGCGCCCGGCCGCGAATCTCCCGCGCCGCGGTGTAGCCATCCATCTGCGGCATCTGGCAGTCCATAAAGATCACGCTGTAGGAGACCTCTTCCGATTTTTTTACTGCCTCCACTCCATTGACCGCAAAGTCCACTTGCAGCCCCAGCTTTTCCAGCATCACTCCCGCCACCTTCTGGTTCACCACGTTGTCTTCCACTACCAGGACGCGGATGCCGCGCCCCGCGAACGGCGGCGCATCGGATCGGGCGGTCTCCCGCGAGCGGCTGAAACGATCGGTAAAGGTACTGCCCTGATGCTTCGACCAGGCTTTCGCCATGGTGTGGAGCAATTGCGATTGCCGCACCGGCTTGACCAACGACGCGTCGATGCGTTTTCCCTCCATGGGCCGTACATCGCTCCAATGGCCCACCGACGTCAGCAGAATCACCACCGCGTCGTGGATCAAGGGATCGTTCTTGATGGCGTCGGCCAGGGCGGCCCCGTCCAAACCGGGCATCTGGTAATCGAGAAGCACGAAGTGGTACGGATCGCCGGCCACTTTGGCTTCCCGCATGGCATCCACCACGCGTTCGCCGGAAGCGAACGAGCCGTTGCGCATGCTCCAACTGGTCACCTGCTCATGCAGTACCCGCCGGTTTACTTCGTTGTCGTCCACAATCAGCACGCGTAAGTCCTGCAGATTGGCGGCAGGAGCGGGAGCGGGTTGCGGCTGATCGTCCAGCTTCAACGGCAGCCGGAACCAGAACGTGGATCCCTCGCCCGGCCGGCTCTGCACCCCGATGGCGCCTCCCATCAGTTCCACTAACTGTTTGGAGATCGCCAGACCCAGGCCGGTACCGCCGTAAACCCGAGTGGTGGAGCCATCCCCCTGGCTGAATTTCTGGAACAGCAGCGCCAGCTTGTCGGGAGAGATTCCCAGCCCGGTATCCTGCACCGACACCTTGATCCCCGCCCTCTGCGCATCCTGGTTCTCGCATTCTACGGCAACCAGTACCTGCCCCGCGGCGGTGAACTTGATGGCGTTTCCAATCAGATTGGTCAGCACCTGGCGAATTCTTCCCGCGTCCCCCAGGAAGTGGCGCGGCAATTGCGCCGGATATTCCAGAATGACGTCCAGCTTCTTGTCTTCCGCCTTGGGCGCCATCATCTCGTTGACTTCTTCCATCACCATGCGAAGATCCACCGGCTGCGCCTCGATTGCCAGCTTGCCGGCTTCGATTTTGGAGAAGTCCAGAATGTCGTTGATGACCGTGAGTAAGGCCTCCGCGGAGCGCCGCACCGTGTCGGCATATTCCCGCTGTTCGCGATTGAGGGCAGTCTCCAGCAGCAGTCCGGTCATGCCGATCACGCCATTCATCGGAGTGCGAATCTCGTGGCTCATGTTGGCCAGAAATTCGCTCTTCGCCTGGCTGGAGCTTTCGGCCGCTTCCTTGGCGCGCGCTAACTCCTCCTGCGCCCGGTAATGGTGTGTGATATCGCGGTGGCCCCAAACGCGCCCCACACTCTTGCCATTGACGATTTGCGGCTCCGAGTGGCGTTCGAAAATCCTGCCATCGTTGAATTCCAGCAGGTCGTCGCTTTTGGCGCTGGAATCCCGATAGAGATCGCGCACCTTGCGAAGAAATGCCTCGGGATCCTTCAATTGCGCCGCTATGAAGTGCAACCGCGCGGCCTCGCTGGAAGAACTCCGCACCTCGTCCGGGATTTGAAACATGTCCAGGTATTTGCGGTTGCAGGTCACCATGCCGCCGTCCGAGTTGACTACCAGAATGCCATCGGCGGTCGATTCCAGAGCTCCCCGCAGAGCTTCGGTTTTCTCTTCCACGCGCCGCCGCAGCACCGCGGCCCAAAGCAATATCAGGAAGATTGCACCCGCCAGAAAGCCGAGCAGAACGATCACTCGCTGCCGGGTCCACCATGCCGCCTCCTGGAGTACCACAACATCCGCCGGCGATCGCAGGAGCAGGCGGTATGCGGCCGGCCGTCCGTTGTCATCGGTTTCCACCGACCATACGCCCACCAGACGGACTTCGCTGCCGTTGCCCAGGGTGCGGATCTTGGCTGTGACGTCGCGGCGCGCGATCTGGGCGGCAAAAATGAGGCTGCCGCGCTGCATGGTGAGAATATGGTCGTCCGCATGTTGCGAGTGGTCGAGCAGGAGCCCGCCGATCCTCACTAGTTCCGCGTCGTGGACACTGGGATCGGTATTCTCATCGATGTCCACTAGCGCCGGCACCGTGCCTTTGCCGATCTTGCGAAAATCTCCGTCCTGGAGGACCGGGACGTAGCGCCCGGGGGCGGGAAATCCGATGGCGTCCACCAGATCGCCCGGCGATACCTCCGTCGCCTGGGCTGTCTCGATGAAGACCCCCCCGGTGTTGTCTTGCGCCACCAGACCGAAACCCGGCCGGCGAAGCGTGACCACGCCTCGTACGTGCATGCGGCGACTGGAGTCGTTTGCCGCATGGAACTGTAGGACGCTGTTGATGGGAGCCACCGGCGATCCGTAGCGATCCGCGGGAGCCGGTGTGTCGATCGTCATCTGGTCCGGACTGGGGACGAAAAGCTGTACGCCGGTCAACTGTCGCCGCGCGTTGAATAGCGTACCGCACGCGCCGCGTACCGTAACCGTGGCACCCACCAGTTTGCTGTATTCCGCTGCGCTCTCAAATTGCCGGATTCTGGCCTTGAATTGGTGCCCGTCGGCGGCGATTTGCAGTACCAGTTGCGGCGCTCCCGGGCGCATATCGGGTGGCAGGCGGTCCTCGATACTGACCGAGTGCACGACGCCTTGGATCGCCACCCACTGGCTATCCTCCCGGCCCGTGAGCAGCCGGTCCATGGACTTGAGGGCCGCGGCGGGCAATGCGCTGTGGCCCAGAACGTGAATCTTGGCGTTCTCAATGGACGGCGCGTATTCTCCCGGCGTGGTATTGCCATCCACTTGGACCAGGCTGCCGGCGGCCAACCGCGAATCGGACTGATCGTAGAGATAGATACCTGCGGTGTCGTCCTGGAAGAAGGTGACCCGGTAATCCGGCGCCGCGTAAGTGATGACTCCTCTTAATCGGATTGGGTACTTCTGCCCGGCTTCGGCCGCGGACAGCGCCCGAATCTGCGCGACATTGGTTAAGGTCCGGGCTACGGTTCGGAGACTATCCTTTGGGGGCTGAGCTTTGCCTCCGGAGGATAATAGCAACGCAAGCGCGGTTGCGGCGACCACGCATTTCTCATGCGATGCGCGACAACCGACGAGGTTTTTCGCAGCGATGCCCATCTGAAAGACATATCGGTTGCCAGCGACCGGAAATTTACTGTTTTTTCATAATCTTGTGGTGCTGGTGTTGGCCCACGGCCGGGAAGACATCCACGGCATCTGTGGAAGGTCTTCCACGGTTACAGACGGGAAAGAATTACACTGTGCAGCAAATAGCACGTAGATTTTGCGCGTTGGGGGCAAAACAGACGATCGGACTTATTCAGACTCAACAAACGGGGGCTAAATGTAGTTGGCCGTAAAACTGCCAAATGCAGGCAAAGGATCTGAAGTTTAAGGCCGCGGGACGAACCGGTAATAAGATGGAACCAAATTCCAAAATACTTGTTGTCGATGATGAGCCACAGATAAGAACCCTCTTGTCCTTGGTGCTGCCACGTGCAGGTTACGTTGTAAAGACAGCGCGCAGCGGCCCAGCTGCGATACTCCTGCTGATGGTCGAGCGCTTCGATATTGTGCTCTCCGATGTGACGATGCCTGAGATGAATGGCCACGAACTGGTTCGCTGGGTCGCCGTCAATCGCCCCGCCACCCGTACGGCGTTGATGTCCGGGTACGATGGCGTTGAATGGGAGCCGTCGGATGTTCCGCAGTGCCCGTCCATCGCGAAGCCATTTCGGTCCAGTGAGGTGGTCTCCTTCGTAGATCGCGTCCTGGCGGCGTAGACATGCGGATGGCAGCTGCGAGGCAATACTCCAAAGCGCGCTGAGTGCCTCCCGGCTTGCTGTTTAGAAGCCCTTCTTCGCCCGGACAGGAGCGAACCTGTCACCCTTGGAGTCAATCCAATCGCACGCATCCACCGGTTTAGTGCCAGTTCGAAAGGTCAGCTTGACGCAACGTCGCTGATTGCGGAGGAAGGCGCCCATCATTTGATCGGCGAGCCGGGTATGGGCGTGGAGCCATGATTTGAGGTATTCAACCAGTTCGCTTCCCGCATCGGAATCACCTTCTCCGATTCGCACCACGAATTGCCCTACCCGCATGCGTGCGTTGTCATGCTGTTGTTTATGCCAACGCAGCGAGCCGTAACGGGCGGCGCGCATGAGCCGCTCCTCGTGGGCAAAGTGCGCCGCGATGCAAGCGGTCAGACGCTGCGTGAACGTCTCAACGCCCGGAGACCCGCCGCGGCCTGGGAGAGCGCTTTGCAGCTCGGAGACCGCCTGAAAAATCTCTTCGTGTTCGTCATCGATTTCCGTGACGAACACGGCATGCGAAGTACTCCATTTCAGGGGACGCATGCTGATATCTTACGATATTTCATACCATGATGTCCTTTTATCCCAATTTCAAGAAGTGCCGGGACTGAGCCTACGGCTGACGATCCGAAACAATGAATGCTCAAGTCATCCGCAGCACCAGGCACGTAATATCGTCATGCTGCCGTGTGAGTCCCACGAAGGCGTCCACTGACGACATGAGCCGCTGGAGCGCTTCCGCCGCGGTACCGCTGGCGAGCGTTTGCACCACGGGTAGCATGCGATCTTCACCGTACTCGTGCTCCCCGCCGTCCTCGGCTTCCACCAACCCGTCAGTGAAGATCAACAGCAGATCGCCCGCAGCCAGGTTTGCAGTCCCAAACTGATAGGACACCGCGGAGTTGATTCCCAAAGGCAGGCCGCCTGCTTCCAGGCGTTCGATGGCGCCCGATGCGTGCCGGAGCACCGGCCAATTGTGCCCCGCGTTGACGTACGTCAGCCCGCCGGTGGCGGGCTCCAACTCCGCCAGGAAGGCCGTAGTGAACCGCCGTCCCTGCAGGCTTTGCTCGCACGCGTAGCGATTGACTCGCCCCACCAGTTCGGGGAGCGTGCCCGGCAAGGCGGCCAGCGTGCGCAGGCTGGCCTGCAACGTGGCAGTAAGCAGAGCGGCAGGAATGCTCTTACCGGCCACGTCGGCCACCACTAGCAGCAGGCGCTCGTTGGGGCGGAAAAAGGCGTCGTAGTAGTCCCCCGCCACGGTGTTAGCCGGCCGGCTGGCGAAAGCGATATCGACGCCGGGAACCTTCGGTGCTTCCGACGGCATCAGCCAGCTCTGAATCTCGCGCGCGATTTCCAGATCGCGCTTCATGGTGACGCGGTCGGACAGTTCCAGCGCCAGCAGAATCAACAGCACCACACCGGCGAAGAACTGGGTGTCGATGGTGTCGATGGTCTGGTTGTCTTCGCTAATGTGGATGCCTGGAAGAAACAACAGGACCAGTGCGATCAATAGCAACACCCGCCGCACCGGGGAGAGCTTCATCGTCATCGCCCAGAACAGGCCGCAGGCGATCCGCCAGTAACGTTTCCACCGCGACTCCCCCACCAGCGGGTCGCGGTCCACTTCCTTGGAATAGAACTGGTAGCTGGAGTGCGCGTCGGCGCGAAATTGCGCCCAAAGCTGCTGGATCGCGATGCCCTCGCTAATCCTCTGCCAGAAATCTCGAAGCTTGCGGGCCATTCCGCTCAAGTATAGCTGTCGGCGAAGGATGAGGCGTCGCAGACCGGCGAGTTTCCGTTAATCATTATGGCGGTCCTGCTTCAGTCCCGCCCGTGTCAGGTTCGGAACAGGCGCGACTGGCACTCCCGGTCCACCGTGACGAAAGAAGGGCATTACTTTACAAAAAGCCTTCAGGACCTTCGCGCCTCACGGCGGAGACCTTCATGCACCAGCATCTTGAGTAGGGTCTGGTACCCGATGCCCTTACGAGTCGCGATCTGTCTCGCCTTCGTCACGTCAGGTTCAGGTAGGCGCAACGCTATCTGAATGGTGGCGGTGCGCTTCAATTGGCTGACGAGACGCGATCCCCGCGGTTCGCTTCCCTGCGTTGCGGATGTCGCCGATTTTTGCTTTACAAAAGCGCGGCCTTGCGGGCTGGCCCACCAATCCGCTTCCTCCCCTTCATTTCGGAACGTCGGAAAATCAATCGTCTTCCTTTTCATCGTGTCACTCCCCATGTACCCGCCGCGCCAGATACTCTCTCTTTTGCCCAGCATCCAGATCGTACGTGGTCACCACCCGGATCTTCTCGCCGCGCTCGACTACAATAGCTGCCAACAGCCGCCCGGAATCCGTTTCGCAGTAGTAGACGTAGCGAAGTTCCCCCTGCGCATCTTGCTCATAGATCAGGATAGGGCTGTTCGACAGGCCCTGTTCCACCTCTTCGGGCTTGATCCGGTGTACCCGAATCTTACGCAAATTGTTTCTGTCCCACTCGAACACTATGCTCATTGTATATGCAATGCATGACAACAAGCGGGACCACCCTCGAAAGAGGGCCTACCGCAACGGAGTTTTTTGGAATACGCGCTACGCGGTACGTCACTTGCCGATCTGTTTCACGCCGGCAATACGTGCTAGCCCCCATACTGTTCACTTTGTACTAACAGACCTGACCAGCCCTGATTGCCGAACTGTGGGGCAGACTTCAGTCTGCGGCGGGCTTCAGCCCGACCTCCCCCAGATCATGCGAAACCCGCGGCAGGCGGACTGAAGTCCGGGGGCCCCTCTGGGGACGGCTGAAGCCTGCCCCACCGGAACGCACCGAGATGTCTGCTAAGTGAACAGCATCGGTGCTCGCCCGAGCTTCGCAAATCTGGCAGATCAGGGTGTTGACGGCGAAGCTCCGCAGGCTTCTCAAGCAAGCGGTTCCGGTCGTGATGCTCGTGATGCAGGTCATAGATGAAACAAATCCTACAGGCGCCTCGTTTCGTCGGACGAGCCGATCTATAGCAACACTGCGGACGAGCAAAATGGGCCGCCGATGAACGCGGATAAACGCCGATGGAACGAAAAAACTGTGCTTATCGGCGTTCATCCGCGTTCATCGGCGGCCAACTACCGGCCTTCCGAATTCAGCTCAAGGCCTGCAAACAGATGGTCAACACCTCACGCCCAGTTTCCCGACCGTGATGTTTCATCTAGTTTGTGGATCACACCTCAGCCAATGTTTAAGGCCCCTCAACGAATGAAACGATTCTGGCTTTGCGAAAGTACCGCTAGGGTCTGCATCGGGCAAGACTGCGGGCTTGAGCGCGCGCAACCGTCGTCCAGGCCGCCGCGATCGACAACAGTGTACGGTGCACTTCTTCAGTCGAACTCGAGCACCGCCGCCGCCTGCTCGAAGCCCACCCGTCCCGCTTCCACGTTCGCGGCAAAGTAGTTCTCGCCCCGCATCTTGTATCCGGCCGTCCTGCGCAGCATGGCGATCTGACCCACGTGCGTCAACGCGTCGGCAATCGGACCCTGGAAAATCTTCTCCGCCGGATAGCTCAGCGGCGCGCCCGAGCTCAATCGCTGGTCGAACGCTTCCAGCGCCGCGAAGAATCGCGCCACTCCTTCGTCCCACGGAAGCACTGGCGCATTGGTCCACTCGCGGCTGCCGTCGCACATCCGCAGCGCCCAGTCGAACAGATCGCCCATGTGCGCCAGAATCTCCCCCGGAGTTCGAGAATCGGGCGCCGGCCGGTACTCCGCGAATTCCGCCGGAGTGCCGCGCATCGCCTTCGCGCCGCGGTACGCCAGAGTCGCCACCGTGTGGCGCAGCATTTCCACTTTGCCGTCCATGAAACTAAACCCTCCCGAAATCGATGAAGCCGCGCTGCGGGTCCGTGCTCAGCAGCTTGACCTGCACCCGATCGCCCACGTCGAGCCCTTGTTCGCCGTGCATCAGCCGACCTTCCACCGGCGGACCCAACACTCGCACGTACACGCCCTTCGGCGTCACGCCCGTCACCACCGCCGAGAACGATTGGCCCACCTTGTCGTGCAGAGCCGCCGCGGCCATACGCTTGTCCATGCCTCGCCGCACCTTGCGCGCCGCGTCTTCCTTCAGCGTGCAATTGGTCGCGGCCGCATCCAACTCCGCATCCGAATAAGGCTTGCCGGGGAGCGCCTTGAGCAGCCGCTGCGTCAACAGATCGGCGAAGCGGCGATTGGGTGCGGTGGAATGCGTGTAGTCATGCGCCGCCAGTCCGAAATGGCCCTCTTCCGGATCGCCGGGGCGCAAGAGCACGTACAAGCCTGGGCCCATCAATTTCAAAATCGATAGCGAAAGATCGGGATAATGCAGCGGATCGGCCTTTTTGCGGCGCAACAGGAAGGCGTTGAGCGCTCCGGAATCCGGTTCCGCCGGCAGCGTGTCGCCGCGCTGGCGCGCCAGTTCCACCATGCGCGGCCAACGTTCCGGCACCTTCACAATGCGGCGGATGGACGACACGCCCGCGGCCCGCAGGGTCTGCGCCATCACTTCATTGGCGGCGATCATGAAGTCTTCAATCAAATGCGCGGCGCGATTGCTCTGCCGCGCGGCGATCTCGGTCACGTTGCCGTTGCTAATCACCGGCGTGGGTTCGATGCGATCGAAGGTAAGCGCGCCCAAACGGTCGCGAGCCGCGCGCAGTGCGTGCGCCGCTTCGTCCTGGAGTTTCAACTGCGCTTGCAGATCCGCCGAGGCTGCCACTTTCGGAGGCGCCGCCGCGGTGCCTTCCAGCCACGCGCCCACCGCGTTGTACGCCAGTTGCGCATGGTTCCGCACCATGGCCCGATAGACGCTGTGCGCGCCCACCGACCCATCGGCCGACACCACGAATTCCATCACGACGGCGGCGCGATCCTGATTCTCGTTGAGCGACGTCATGTCCGTCGAAAGCTGCAGCGGCAGCATGGGAAACGTGGTCACTGCGGCGTACACCGTGGTGGCTTCGCGCGCCGCATGACGGTCGAGCGGCGTACCTTTCGGGACAGCGGAATCGACGTCCGCCACTCCCACCAGCACGCGGATGCCGCCCGCCACCCGTTCCGCCCACTCGATCTGGTCGAGGTCGCGCGAATCGTCATTATCGATGGAAGACCACAGCAGCGCAGTCAAATCGCGCAGGCTATGGTCGGCCTTCGGGTGGATGCCCGCCAGTTGCTTCTGGGCGTCGGCGGTGAAGTCGGGCTGAAAACCCTCCTCCGTCATCACCTGCCGCGCCGCGGCCGCCAGATTGAATTCGTCGTGGGTCACTCGTTATCTCCTCGCCAATTTCCACGCCAGCAACAGCCACCCCGCCATAAACGCCACTCCGCCGAAGGGCGTAATCGCGCCCAACAGGTCGATGCCTGTGACCGCCAGCACGTACAGGCTCCCCGAAAAAATCAGGATACCCGCCGCCAGCAGCCAGCACACCGAATTGGCACCCTCGGGGGAGATCGTCCCCGTCTTCGGCAGCACCGAGACCATCAGCAGTCCCAGCGCATGCAGAAAATGGTACAGCACCGCGGTCTTATATATATCCAGATGGTTGGCGTCCAGGCGGGCCTTCAATCCGTGCGCGCCGAACGCGCCCAGACCCACGGCCAGCGCCAGGAAAACGGCGGCAATCGCGCTCCAGTTCATGATTTCCTCGCCTTAGTGCGTCATCGAATACACAATGTAATTCAACCCGATGCGAAGCCCCAGGTCCGAAAAGCGGGCCGGATATAGCGGGTTGTCGGCGTGCTCCCAGGAGTCGCCCAGGTCCATATTGAAACACATGGCTACCATGATGCGGCCGCGGTCGTCATAGATGGCCCGCCAGTGGGGCACTTTACCATCTTTCTCCCAGATCTGGTTGGTCTCCAGATACTGCGCGCCGGGGACCTGATACCGCTCATCCAGATCGTAAATGGTATGGAAGATGGGGTCGCTGTTTTCGATTTCCACGATCGGCCGGTCAGGGAAGACCTTGCGCATGCTGGCTTCGAAGAAACTCCACTCCACCGTCCCGTGGAAATCGTCGCACATGAAGAAGCCGCCGCGCAGCAGAAACTCACGCATGGCCGCCGCCTGCGCATCGGTGAGTTGCCAGTGGCCCACTTCCACCCCGTACAGCCAGGGACGATTATAGACGTCGCCATCGTCCAGGTCGGTGGGCTCTTCGGCCGACCGTCCGTGGATCCGCGTCAGCCGCCGCACGGCCGCCGAAAGATGGCGATCGGAGCGCGGGTAGTCCATGGTCCAATTGGTGCCGCCCAGTTTCCAGCTATCCAGGAACTCGACGCCCCCATTGCGCGGCGGCACGGGCGGATACATCAGGCGCGCGAAGACCCACTCGGTGGGTTCATTGGGATCGGGAGGAATCGGATAGTGGGAATATTCGAGCCCGGGGTATTCCTTGAATGGCTTCTGCCAGGCGTATAAGCCTGTGAAGAGGGCGAGGCCGCCGATCAGCAAAGCTCCGGCGCGGCGGAGGTGGATTAGCTGGAACACCGAACTCCTTAACAGCATAGCAGGTGGGGCGGAGGGCCCCCTTAGGCAGCTTCCCATGCGTGCGGCGCCAACTGGCGGCCAGACTCACTTACTTGCGCGATGGGTTCTCCCGACTCACAAGCGATGCGGCGGTCCAGATTCCATTCCCGGACTGATGGATGCAATCACCGGGGAATAAATGCTATCGTCCCCGCCGAGCCCATAGACGGCGCGCCGGCGGGCGTCAGGCGGAGCGCGCCTCGTTCCACTGCAACATACTCCCGACCAGTCCACGCTGCGACAACCCCGGAGAAGAAATGCGGCGGTCCCAGCCTGACAGATCCGCTCACGCTCGCCGTATAGGCCAGATCGTCGAGCGGCAAAGCGCAAGTGTCGTCCATCACATACTCGCGGGAGCGATAGGTGAGAGCATAGTAGGAACAATGGAAACCCGGTGCCGTCTTCTCACGTTTTTGGGTCTGACGGCAGTTCTTAGCGGCGCCGCCCTGGCCGATTCTCACACCTTCGTCACCATCGACGTGCCCGGCAGCGAAGGCACGGTGGCCCGTGGACTTAACAACTCCGGCCAGATCGTCGGAACTTTCACGCAGGCAAGCCGTACGCTTGGATTTCTGTACGACGCTGGAACTTTTTCTCCCATCGAATTCCCTGGCGCCATCCTCACCAACCCTTCCGGCATCAACAACGCGGGACAAATCGCCGGGTTCTACGACCTAGACGACGGCGCGAATCACCACGGGTTCCTGTACGCGGACGGGAGCTTCTCCACCATCGACGCACCCGGCGCCACAGCGACTCAGGCGCTGGGCATCAATGACTTGGGCCAAGTCGTCGGAACTTTCACGGATGCTCGCGGCGAGCACGGATTTATATACCAGGGTGGCACATTCACTACCATCGACGTGCCCGGCGCCACTGCAACTTCGGCTAGTGGGATCAACAATGCGAGTGAGACGGTGGGGACTTATACCGACATCAACTCGGCAGCACGTGGATTTCGATATGCGGGCGATGTCTTCTCCGATGTGCCGAAACTGCTGAGCGTGGGCATCAACGACGCTGGGCAGATGGTGGGCGGCGGCGCCTTCTCCACCATCGAGGTGCCGGGCGCCGTCGGAAAAACGTACCCCACCGGCATCGACAATGCCGGCCAGATCGCCGGATTCTACTTCGACGCGGCCGGACTGGTGCACGGATTTCTCGCCATACCCATCGCGCAGTCGAGCCTGACCACCAGCGGCGCGGACACCGCCGGCCTCACCCAAAGGCAATCCTCACTGGCGATGGCGAGCGCCGGCAGCCTGACGGCAAAAGTAAGTTCCAGCGCGGGAGTGTGCGATGTCAACGGGAATGGAGTAATCAATGTCTCCGACGTGCAGCTCATCATTAAGGAGGCTCTCGGCACGGCGCAGGCGGCCAACGATCTGAATGGCGACCACGTAGTCAATGTGGCCGATATCCAGGTGGTCATGAACGCAGTCCTGCAACGGGGCTGCACGCCTGTTCCGCAGCAGGGGAACACCGCCGCCGTAGCTCACTTGACCGTGCAATCCGGCAACGGCCAGGTGCTCTGGCTGTGCTTTCTGGCTCCCGCCTGCACTCTGACAAGTTGGCAGCCGCTCTCTGTGAAAGCGACCAATTCCAGTGGGAGTCCGGTTGCCGGAGCCACGGTGTCGTGGACCGTAACCAACGGGTCAATTATGCTCGGCGCCCTGCCCAGCACGACCAGCTCGACTAGTGTCACCGACAGCAACGGAATCGCCACGCAAAGTCTCAGCGAATCCATCTTCGCTTGGTCGGGCAACAATTCGTATGACGTGAATAACATCCAGGCAACATCCAACAGTTCAGTCACCTTCACGGAAACCCAGGCGCTCCAGGACCCTTCCTCGGCCTCGTCGGCCCAGATTCAGGCACAGCCGCCGCAGTTTAGCGGTCACGAGCTCGGCGACGCCCCGCTCTCATACCCTACCGGAACCACGCTCAGCATACCGATTATCGAAAGGGTGGCAGGTCTGGGTCTAGCCAGTAATGGCGTACCGAATATCGCGGTCCGGATCATCAACCAGCAGTCCTCGCCAACTCTGACGTGCGTGACCGCGGGGGCAAACGCCGACCCCGGCTCGGTGCTCACCGACGCGCAGGGGTACGCATCGTGCTACCCGGTATTCGGCGGTGTCGGCACGGGATCATATTATCTGACTATTGGCGGGGTGGCCGGCGGCACGGTCGGTAATGGCGCGATGTATTTTGCGGAGCTCGGGCCGTTCTCTTTTTCTTCTACTTCTTCCGTGGGCGGCGGTGGTGGAGGCGGTACGGCGGGCTTGCAAATCGTGAGCGGGAATCCCCAATCGGTTCCGGTCAATAATGCGCTTCAACCGCTGGTAGCCAAGCTGTCAGATGGGCAGGGGAACGCGTTGGCCGGGCAGACGATGGTCTGGTCGGTATCGCCCGCTTTCGCCGCTACTTTGCCTAATGGAGTGTATCAGACCGACATCAACGGCTTAGTCACTCTCACGGGGGCGACCCTTAGCTCGGGATGCGGCGCCAGTTGCTCGATCACGGTCGCGGTGCAGAGCACTCCCAGCATATCGGCGACTTTCCACTTGAGCCTGAAATGACGTGGCGCAGTCACTCGTGCCTGCCGGGTCGAGACTCATCTCGACCCAGCTTTGAGTGGAGTGGCCTTACTCCCCAAGAATGGGCAGAAGTTCGGGAGTAGGCGCTTCCACCGCATCCAAATCCAGGAATCTAGGATCCAGCAGCCGGCTCGGATCGATATTCCCCATCGCCGAGAGCAGATTTTCCTTCATGTGCGGATGCTCGCGCTCGATGTCCCCGAACATCTCGCGGATCGACCGCCGCACCGTACCGGTCCGCAGCGAGCAGTCGCAGGGAATAATCGGCACGCCCATGTGTTCGGCATACGCGCGCGTAATGTCTTCCGTGACGAACACCAGAGGACGAATCAGACGATAGTCGTGCTTGCGCGAATGCGTCACCGCCGGCATGGCGCTCAGCCGCCCGGTAAACATGGCGTTGCGCAGCAGCGCTTCGCAGAAATCGTCGGCCGTATGGCCGAAGGCGATCACATTGACGCCCAACTCCTTGGCGATTTCGTACACTGCGCGCCGGCGGTACCGGCTGCACAGGTCGCAGCCATGTCCCGGCTGTTCCTTGAGAAGGCGCAGCGAAGGCTCGTCGCGGAAGTAGGTCCAATCGACCCCGCGCGTCTTCAGATACTGGCCCATCGGCTCGATGGAACTCAGGAATTTGCCCTGCTCCACGGTAAACGTGCGGATCGAAAAGTCGATGGGCGCGCGCTTCTGCAACAGCAGCAGTGCTTCCAGCATAGTGGCCGAGTCTTTGCCGCCCGAGAGCGCCACCGCCACGCGGTCGCCGTCGCGAATCATTTTGAACCGCGCAACCGCTTCCCCCACCTTGCGCAGTAGTGTTTTTTCCAGCTCCATCGCTTTTTCGATTATAGTCAATGCTGATGGCCGACCTTCGAAACGCCCTCCGCACGCTTCTCAAAAGTCCCGGATTTACGCTGATCGCCGCCGCTTTGCTGGCCGTCGGAATCGGGGCCAACGCCGTCATCTTCGGCGCGCTCGACGCCATCCTCTTGCGGACCCTGCCTGCGCGCAATCCCGAGCAACTCGTGCACGTGGTGCAGGATGTGCCTCGCATCGGCCATCGCAGCGCGTTCCCGTACTCGTTCTACCGCGCCCTTCTCGAGCATTCCACGACGCTCTCCGTGGCGTTCGGCGAAGAGGAAGAGCAGGTCGCCATGGAGAAGCCCACGCCCGCCGAAGAGATCCGCGTGCACCTGGTGACCCCGGAGTTCTTCAACGTCCTGAATGCCTCAGCGCTGTTGGGCCGCACCTTGACGCCCGCCGATGCGGATTCCCAAGGAATGCCTCCCGCGGTACTCAGCTATGGATTCTGGCAACGCCGCTTCGATGGCGGCCGTGGCGCGGTCGGCCGCACCATTCAGCTTCACGGGCACGCGTTCGCCATTGTAGGCGTGCTGCCCCGCGAATTCAACGGCATTTCCATCGAGACCGCGCCCGACGTCTGCGTGTCGCTGCGTGCCGCGCCACTGCTCGAGACCACCGCCAAAATCACTCCGATGGAGAGCCAGGCGCTCGACCTCGCCGGCCGCTTGAAGCCCGGTGTGCCGCGGGCCCGCGCCCAGGAAGAAGTCCGCGCCATGTGGCTGCAGGCCACAGCGAACGACCAGGACGTGCGCGCCGATCCTCTGCTGCTCGATTCGCTCGAACACGGCACCTCGATCCTGCGCCAGAAGTTTACCGGAGCGCTGCAACTCCTGATCGCCTCGGTGGCACTGCTGCAATTGATGGTGTGCGCTAATCTGGCGGGCCTGCTGGTAGCGCGCGGAGCCCGCCGCTCCGGCGAAATGGCGATTCGCCTCGCCATCGGCGCCACCCGCATGCGCCTGGTGCGGCAGATGCTGGCGGAAAGCGCCGTGCTGACTCTGCTAGGCGCCGTCGGCGGAATTGCGTTGGCATACTTTGCGGCGCCTTTACTGGAGCGCGGCCTGCCGCCCGTGCGCGATCTGGCGACATCCCGCCTCGCTCTGGCCATCGACTTCTCACCGAATCGCCGCGTCCTGTTCTACTCGGTGCTAGTCTCCGCGCTCACGGCGTTGCTCTTCGGCATGGCGCCGGCGCTCTCCGCCGCGCGCGTGAGTCTCGATAGCGTGCTGCGCGGCGCGCGATCCGCGGGCGGGTGGAAGGGCCGGCAGTTCCTGCTGGTTTTGCAGATCGCGCTGTGCACGGTGCTGCTCGCGGGTGCGGGCGTGCTGATGCGCAGCTTCCGTCAACTGCGCGATATGGACCCCGGCTTCGCCAGCGCACAGGTGGTGAGCTTTACGGCCAATCCATACCTCGTGGGATACTCCGACGCGCAGGGGACGGCGTTGCGCCTGGCCTTGACGGAGCGAGTGCGGCAAATTCCCGGCGTCGATGCAGTGGCCGCCGCATCGCGTCCGCTGATGCGCGGCAGTGGGATGAAGACCACAGTGGTGCCGCTCGGACAGAAGGCCACGCCGGCCGATTTCCTGAATGCCAGCTTCAACACGGTCTCACCGGGCTATTTCGAAACGGTAGGAATGCACACTCTCGCGGGCCGCACCTTCAGAGATTCCGATGCCACCAGCCAGAAGCCCTTCCCGGCGGTGGTGAATCAGGCCTTCGTGCGCCGTTTCTTCCCGGAAGGGAACCCGATAGGCCGTCAGTTTGGATACGGGAGCCCGAAGGATCTCACACCCAGGTATCAGATTGCCGGAGTTGTCACCGACGCTCACTACCGCTCGCTGCGCGAACCCATCCAGCCGACTCTCTACACGCTCTTGGACGATGGCAATTTCGTCCTCTATGTGCGCACCCACCGCCGGCCGGAGTCGCTCATCCAGCCAGTGCGGCAAGCCTTCACGGCACTCGACCCCGCGCTGCCTTTCACCGAAGTGCACACCCTCGCCGAAGAGGTCGACGACAGCGCCGCGCCCGAGCGATTGACGGCGATACTGGCGTCGATCTTCGGACTCTTCGCGGCGCTGCTCGCGGCCGTCGGGCTGTATGGACTTCTCGCCTACGCGGTAGCGCAGAGGCAGCGCGAGATCGGCATCCGCATGGCGCTGGGCGCGCTGCCCCGCGGGATCGCGAGGCTGATCGGTGGACAGGCGCTGGTGCTGGTGGGTGTAGGAGTGGTGCTGGGATTGGCCGCCGCGTTTTTGCTGGCGCCCCTGGCGGGCACGGTGCTGTATGGAGAAGGTCCCGCGGACCCGTTGTCGATGGCCGCCGCGGCGGTGTTGGTGGCGCTGGTGGCGGCGCTAGCGGCGTTGATCCCCGCGGCCAGGGCGGCGCGGGTCGACCCGGCGATCGCACTGCGAGAATAAGCCTACTCGTGCCTCAGGCGGGAATCGGGAACGCTACGGCGGACCCGTCCGAGTAAACAATCGCCGCTTCCCCGCCGAGTTGCAAGATTCCGAGCGATACCGCGCGTGGCAACTGCGACAACGGGATGTTCATCGCGCCTTTCACCGCGAAATTCGCATCGCACCAAGCATAGGTGGCCACGCCATTCAGGAAAGGCAGAAGGAGCATGTGCAGGGAATCGCCCACCACGCCGCTCGCGGCAATCAAGAGCTCAGTGGCATTCGGGCCAAGCGTACTCGCCTGTATGGACTTCTGCAGGGCGGCTTTCGCTACCGACACTGCGCTGCCGGAAATCGCGATGGGCGAATATGCCGCGCTAGCGGAATCGCACACGCCCACCTCTGCCGTCTCCTTGTTGACGACCAGTACACTGGTGCCGTGCGGCAATATGTCGAACGCTCTGTATGGGGGCGCCGGAAGATTATAGTTGGCCGGCGGAGAGGGCCGTAAGGCATCGTTTAGGGTGGTCATCGAAAGCGACAGGCCGTTGGTCACGAGACCAAAATGAGAACCCTTCAGGAACGGCAGAATTCCGATCCCTATTTGGGTAGAGGGGATCGCCGCGACCCATGTGAGTTGGGGTGGATTGCCCTCGCCGGGCGCCACGGAATAGACACTGTTGAGCGGATCGTCCTTGTGCCGGCCGGGGGCTGGGATTGCCAACAGGAGAAGAGAGCCTTTTGGCGACATCCCGATTCCGTTGTACAGGCCATAGGGGAGTCTGCGCCGCCATACCATCTTTCCTGCCGGGGACGTGCAGCCAACCTTATAGATCTCATTCCCTGACTCCCCGGCTTCGTGCGCCAGGTAGTAGACATTCCCGTCGTACGCAAAGGCGTCCTGAAGCTGCGTGGCAGGATGGCCTCCTTCGTCCGGCGGCAGCACTTTGAAGTTTCGGATGGCCGGGCCCGATTGCGCCCTCACGTTGCCAAGCAGGAAATGACCGGCCAGCGCGCCGGTCACGGATTTCAACCATGTTCTTCGTTGCACCTTAGTCCCTCCTATCCCACTTAGTAATTTTATCCCTCTTTGCATGGTTCGGCTTTAGTTTCGAGTTAATCGAATCGTCACAATTGCACATGCTCTCCGTGGCTCGATCCAACTCTCCCTCCCCCACAACGCTACACTGAAATCCAGTGCCCGCTCCCGCCCGCATTCTCGCCTTCGACATTCTTCGCCGTGTGGAGACCGGCGCCTGGGCGTCCGAACTTCTCTTCGCCCATTCCGCCAATCTCGATTCGCGCGACGCCGGGCTCGCCGCCGAAATCGTCTTCGGCGTGCTCCGCTATCGCGGCCAGCTCGATTTCCTCATCGAGCACTACTCCGGACGCCGCCAGAAGCTCGACGTCGAAGTCCGCATCGCCCTCCGCATGGGGATCCATCAACTGCGCTACCTGGAGCGCATCCCGCCCCACGCCGCCGTCGGCGATTCGGTCGACTTAGTCAAACGCGCGCACAAACGCTCCGCCTCGGGCTTCGTGAATGCCATCCTGCGGCAAGTCGATCGCGACCCCGTAGCCTGGCCGGATCGCGAGGTGGCGTTGTCGTGCCCCGAGTGGCTGCTGGCCCGCTGGGAAAAGCAGTTCGGCGCCGAAGCCGCTGTGGCCATCGCCCGCACGGCGCTTGAAGAGCCCGAAAAGTACACCCGCGGATGCCGCCAGCAGGATATCGGCGCGCAAAGCATCGTGCCGCTCCTGGCCCTGGAAGCGGGGATGAGCTTTCTCGATGTGTGCGCCGCTCCCGGCAACAAGACCGCGCAGGCGCTCGAATCGGACGTACACGCCACCGCCTGCGATCTCCACTTCCACCGCCTCGCGCAGATGAAGAATCTGGACGCGCGCCTCGTCCTGCTCGACGGCACCCAACCGCTGCCTTTCGCGCGCCGCTTCGACCGCATCCTGGTAGACGCGCCCTGCTCCGGCACCGGCACCCTCGGGCGCAATCCCGAAGCCAAGTGGCGGTTCAATCCCTGCGATCTGTCCGACCTCCAGGCGCGCCAGATCGCGTTACTCAAGAACGCCTACGAACTGCTCGCGCCGGGCGGCGTGCTGGTCTATTCCACCTGCTCGCTCGAGCCTGAGGAAAATGAAGAGGTGGTCGCCGCTGCGGTACCGGCGGACGTGGTGGCCGGCACCATGCGGAGGCTTCCCGGCCGCGATGCCGGGGACGGGTTCTTCGCCGCTGTGATAAAATCGGAAATACCCGTAAATGGTTGAAATCCTTCCCTCGATCCTGTCGGCGAACTTTGCCCGCCTGGCCGAAGAGATTGGCCGCGTCGAACGCGGTGGCGCTACCATGCTCCATCTGGATGTCATGGACGGCCACTTCGTCCCCAACATCACCATAGGGCCTCCGGTAGTGGAGTCGATTCGTCAATCGACCAAGCTCCATCTCGACGTGCACCTGATGATCGAGAACCCGGAACGGTATGTCACTGAATTTGTGAAGGCCGGCGCGAATTCCGTGTCGGTGCATGAGGAGGCTTGCCGCCATCTGGATGGCACCCTGGCGATGATTCGGGATGCCGGTGCGATGGCTGGAGTGGTCCTGAATCCCGCCACGCCGGTGGCGGTGTTGGAAGACGTTCTCGGAGTGGTGGACTACGTGCTTCTGATGAGCGTGAATCCCGGATTTGGGGGTCAGAAGCTGATCCCGTATGTGCTCGACAAGGTGCGCCAGCTGAAAGAGATACGGCGCGCAAAGAAGTTAGCGCTACGCATCGAAATCGATGGCGGCGTGCACCGGGAAAACCTGGCGGAAGTGGTCAGCGCGGGGTGTGATTGGGTCGTCACAGGGTCGGCTGTGTTTCACAGTGCGGATCCCGAGGCGACGGTGCGCGAATTCCGTGAAATCGCGGCGCAGGCAACTGCGGTTCGCGTCTGAAGGAAGTTACGGGGAGGAAATTTAGAATGGTTCGTAATCGCATTCATCAAGTAATGTTCGGGGTGGTCCCGGTTCTGATGCTCGCCTCGGGCTGTGCCCACAAGTACGAGAATCCCATCACTAAGGACACCCAGCAGCCCGACAAGGTGCTCTTCGATACCTCCATCGATGACATCGAGCATGGCCGCTATGAACGCGCGCGGCTCACGCTACAGACCATGATGAACACCTACGATACCAGCGAGTTTCTGGCCAAGGCGAAGCTCGCCGTCGCCGATAGCTGGAAGCGTGAAGGCGGCGCCCACGGCATGGCGCAGGCCGAGGCCGAGTACAAGGACTTCATCCTGTTCTACCCCAATATGGAAGAGTCCTCCGAAGCACAGTACAAGATCTGCGAAATGCAGTATCTCCAGATGGATAAGGCCGACCGCGACAGCGTGCACGCCCGCTTGGGCGAAGCCGAGTGCAAGGACGTCCTGCAGAAGTGGCCCAATGGCCAGTACGCCAGTAAGGCCGCTGACATGTTGCGCAAGATTCAGGAAGACTTGGCCGAAAGCGAGGAAAGGGTAGCGGAATATTACCACCAGAAGGGCGGCACCGGTTACGCCTCTTCCGCCAATCGCGCCAGCACTCTGGTGGATACCTACCCGCTCTACAGCCGCGCGGATGACGCACTCTGGCTGGCCGCGGACGACTATAACCAGATGGGCGACAAGTACGAGAATCAGCAGGTCTCGATGTACACGCGCATCGTGCGCGATTATCCGCTGAGCTTACACGTCGAAGATGCCAAGGCCCAACTGAAAGCCATGGGCCGTTCTGTTCCGGATGCCGACCCGGTGCAGGAAACGCGCATGAAGTTCGAGCTGGAGAATCGCAAGAAGCCCGGCTTTCTCACTCGCGCGCTCATTCCGTTTAGCGACCGGCCGGACACTCACGCCGCGGCGAAATCGGGCAGCCCGCAGATGGACACGTTTAAGCCTGGGATGCCACTCAATGTGCCGGAAACGGCTCGCGGCGGTGCGAACGGGGTAACCGATGTCACCATCTCGACGCCCAACCGTGACATCCTCGATAAAGCACCCGACGCCCGTGCGGCAGCCGGCACCACTCCTCCCGCCACCGGCGATACGCCCGCGGATAAATCGGCGACCACGCCCCCCGCTACCACTCCTGCGACTCCGGCAGCGGCGCCCGCTCAAGAGACCAAGCCTGGGGAAGGCAGCATCGCCGTGACCTCCGCCAGCGCGAACGCTAAAGCGATTGCCGCCCGGAAGGCCAAGCCACCTAAGGCCGTCGCAGCCAAGCGTCGCGCGAAACCCTCCGACCGCAAGAGCACCGCACCTGCCCCGGACACTGCTACGCCACCTACGGCCCCGGCAGCAACTCCGGCGGCTGCTCCGGCAAAGACGTCCGGCAATGGAGGCGGCGGTCCGCAAGCGCCCCAACTATGAGCCGGATTCTGCTGGTGGATGACAGTCCACATGCGCAGCGTATGGGCGAGCGCATCCTCAGCGATGAGGGCTTTGAAGTCGTAACCGTCAGCAACGCCGATTCCGCGCTGATCCGCCTGGATGACGTGGATCCCGACGTGGTGTTGGCCGATACGGTAATGCCTGGCCGCACCGGCTACGAAATCTGCCAGTATCTCAAGATGAGCCCGCGCCATCGATATGTGCGGGTGATCCTGACGGCCGGCGTGCTGGAAGCGTTCGACGAGGAGAGAGCGCGGCAAGTCTCCGCGGATGGCACGTTAAAGAAGCCTTTCGAAGCCAGCGCGCTGGTCGCGGCCGTCAAGCCATTGGCGGAAGCCGCCACCCAAGATCGCGCTACCGCGGCGCGCGGCGGAGTGGCTGCCGCAGCCCCGCAGGAAGCCAAGACCGAAATTCCCTTTGTCGCCGTGGTGGATTCCGAACACGTGCGCGCCGCGGTCACCGTGGCGCTCGACGCGTCGCTCGAGACGATGGTCGACGAGATCACCCGCCGCGTGCTGGCGGCCATGCGCTCGGGGAACGCGGATCCACGCATGTTTGACCAGCGAATGCCCGAACAGCGTATGCTCGATCAGCGTATGACCGATCAGCGTATGCCCGGGCACCGCATGCTCGATCAGCGTATGCCCGACCAGCGTGTGACCGACCACCGTATGTCCGAGCAGCGCATGCCCGAACAGCGTATGCCCGATCAGCGGATCTCCGATCGGAAGACCGCCGAGCCGCGCATTCCCCTGCCGAAGATTTCCGAGCCCGCACTGCCCGAACCGGTTCTCGCGCCGCCGCAAGCCGATGCGCCGAGGCTCGCCACGCCCGCCGCCCTCACCACGCAGGCCGAACCGGTCCGCCGCGTCACGCCGCTGCGCATCCGCTCGGGCTCAATCCTTGGCCTGGATATCGGCCGCCCCGAGCCGCCCGCGCAAGATCCCGAATAAATTACACTGAAACAAATGCCCGATAACAGCTTTGACGTCGTTTCCAAAATTGAAATGCCGGAAGTGCACAACGCCGTGCAGCAGGCGGTGAAGGAAGTGCAGCAGCGCTTCGACCTGAAAGATTCCCATTCGTCGATCGAGCTCAACGAGAAAGAGAACAAGATCGTCCTGGCCAGCAAGGACGAGTTCAAGTTGAAGGCCGTGATCGATATTCTGGAATCCAAACTGGTGAAACGCAAGGTGCCGCTGAAGGGACTGCAGTTCGGCGAAATCATTCCCTCCGCCGGGTCCACCGTGAAGCAGGAGATCACCTTGCAACAAGGCATCGCCATCGAAAAGGCGCGCGACATCGTCAAGAAGATCAAGGACAGCAAACTGAAGGTGCAAGCGTCTATCCAAGGCGATTTCGTGCGCGTGGCAGGCAAAGACCGCGACACTTTGCAGTCCGCCATCAAGCTGCTGCGCGACAACGATTTCGGGATCGATATGCAGTTCATCAACTACCGTACGAACTGAAATCGGCCCCGCTATCCCCACGCGATAGGGAAGACAGGAGACAGAAATCAGGAGTCAGAATTGCTGCTCCCGACGTTGCGCAGGCACTCATGCCTCTCGGCGTCGAGACTCTTGTCGGCGCGGGCTAGCTCCGCTCGCCTGGACAAGCTGAAGCATGTCCTACCCTTTGCCACCCATGCCGCGACGCATCGAATCGCACTTTCTTCCCGGCCCCACCGGCCGCCTCGAAGCTCTCCTCGAAGAGCCCGACGATCGGTCTCCGAGGCTGGCCGTTGTCCTCTGCCATCCGCACCCGCGCTTCGGTGGGACCATGCACAATAAGGTGGTCTACCGCCTGGCTCGCGGACTGCGCGCGTCCGGCGCCGTGGTGCTGCGCTTCAACTTCCGCGGTGTCGGCGCCAGCCACGGCGAGTACGGCGAGATGGCGGGCGAGATCGCAGATGCGCGAGCGGCCCTCGGCTGGCTGCGCGAACGGTACCCCGAACTGCCCTTCGCGCTCGCCGGGTTCTCCTTCGGCGCGCGCGCCATCAGCGAACTGGGCTGCAGCATCGCCGGCGCGCAATTCCTCCTGGCCGCGGGATTCTCCACGCGGCTGGGCAGCACCGCCTATTTGGAGACGTGCACCGTGCCGAAGGTCTTCATCCAAAGCACCCACGATCAGTTCGCGCCACGCGAGGAATTCGAGCGCGCGTACGCGGGCATGGCGGAACCCAAACGCGTGGTGTGGATCGAAGCTGCCGACCATTTCTTTGCGGGTGCGCTGGAGCAGGTGGAATCGGCCGCCGCTGAAGCGGTATCGCGGTGAGAGCCGCTCAGAGTTCCGGGTAACCGATAACTCTCAAGCGGCGAGAAGTTGCGCGTACGTGCCCAGCACCGGAATACGCGAGATACCAAACTCATCGGCCAAGGCACGGCGCGAAGGAAGCTGCGGCCCGGGTTGTGGGCGAAAGTCCTGCAGATCGCTAACTCGCCGCTCTTTGCCGCAACTTCAGTCAGCAGCGGGCTTGAACCCGCCATCCGCGAACGCAGCGAAACTTGCGGCAGGCGGACTGAAGTCCGCCGCAGGCTAAAGCCTGCCCCACGGAGACAGGTCTCAGGCAGCTGGCCTGCTACAATCGAGAGTACAGTGGCTTCCGAGTCCGTCAGCCTGCCCGAAGCTTTACCCCCGCCGCCTCTCGATCCGGTGGAACAGTTGTACGCCGAACTGGTGGCCAAGATCCGCGAGTACCGTCCGAAAGACGACCTGGCGCCTCTCGAGAAAGCCTTCCGCTTCGCTCTCAAATATCATCAGGGCCAAAGCCGAAGCTCCGGCGAGCCTTACATGATGCATCCGCTCATGGTGGCCCACATCCTGGCCGACATGCGCATGGACGTCGTCGCCATGGAGACGGGACTGCTCCACGACGTGGTGGAAGACACCAGCGTTACCGTCGACCAGGTGCGCAAGGAGTTCGGCGAAGATGTGGCGCGCTGCGTCGACGGCGTCACCAAACTGAGCAAGCTCGACTTCTACTCCGCCGAAGACCGGCAGGCGGAGAGCTTCCGCAAAATGCTGCTGGCCATGGTGGAGGACATTCGCGTCATCCTGGTCAAACTGGCCGACCGCATGCACAACATGCGCACCCTGGGATATCTCAGCCCCGAGCGGCGTGAGCGCATCGCGCGCGAGACCATCGAGATCTACGCGCCCATTGCGCATCGCCTGGGAATGGGCAAAATCCGCGGCGAGCTCGAAGACCTCGCACTCCAGCACCTGGAGCCCGACGCCTACCAGGAGATCCTCCGTTCCATCGAATCGCGGCGCCACTCCAACGAAGAGTTCCTCGCCGAGATCCGCAATGAAGTGGAAGCCGAGCTCAAGCTGGAGGGCATTCCGGCGCGCATCGACGGACGGCTTAAGCGTCCCTACTCGGTCTTCCAGAAAGTGCGGCGCCAGAAAATCACTGTCGACCAGGTCTATGACCTGATGGCTCTCCGCATCGTCACCGACTCGGTGAAGAACTGCTACGCGGCGCTCGGCGTGATCCACAATAAATGGCGGCCCATCCCCGGCCGCATCAAAGATTTCATCGCCATCCCACGGCCCAATCTGTACCAGTCGCTGCACACTTCGGTGGTGGGACCGCACGGGCAGACCTTCGAAGTCCAGATCAGGACTGAAGAGATGCACCGCATCGCCGAAGAGGGCATCGCGGCACACTGGAAGTATAAGGAAGGACGCAAAGGGCCGGCGGCGGACGATCAGCGCATCGCCTGGCTGCGCCATTTAGTGGAATGGCAGCGCGACGTGCAGGACCCCGGCGAGTTCATGTCCACCTTGAAGGTGGATCTCTACCCCGAAGAGGTCTACACCTTCACACCGCGCGGCAAGGTGCTGGTGCTGCCGCGCGACGCCACGCCGATCGACTTCGCCTACGCCATCCACTCCGACGTAGGCCATACCTGTATCGGCGCCAAGGTGAACGGGCGCATCGTGCCGCTCCGCTCCACGCTGCGCAACGGCGACATCGTGGAGATCATGACGCAGACCGGCCACGAGCCCAGCAAGGACTGGCTGGCTTTCGTCAAAACCTCGCGCGCGCGCAATAAAATCAAGCACGTCATCAACGCCAGCGAGCGGCTGAAGGCCATCGAGATCGGCCAGAAGTATCTGGAAAAGGAAGCGCGGCGGCTGGGGGTGCAGATCGGCAAAGTGGCGCGCGCGGCGCTCGAAGACGTGGCTTCCGAGTACGGGTACAGCAAGATGGAAGACCTGTACGCGGCGCTCGGGTACGGACGCTTTTCGGCGCGCCAGATCCTCAGCAAAGTGGCGCCGGGCGAAGTGAAGGACGAGCCCGAGGAAAAGCCGCAAACCGCCGAGATCCCCTATGCCGGATCGCCCGCCGCGCCACCCATGCCGGGCCGTCCGCGCGACGGCGATGGCGTCATCAAGGTCCGCGGCATGGACGATCTGCTGGTGTATCGCGCCAAGTGCTGCAATCCCATCCGCGGGGAAGCCATCGTGGGATACGTCACCCGCGGCAAAGGCGTGGCGGTGCATTCGCGTATGTGCCCCAACGTGCAAAATCTGATGTACGACGTGGAGCGCAAGATTGAAGTGGAATGGGCGCGCGCCGCCGACGATGCGTTCCCGGTGCGGATCGTGGTGCACACCGACGACCGTCCGGGCATGCTCATGCAGCTCACCGCGGTGCTGGCCGACGAAAACGCCAACATCCGCAGCCTGGAAGCCAAGACCGAGATCGACCACGACGGAGGGATCGTCGAAATGACCGTCGACGTCCGCGACAAGAAGCAGCTCGAGAAGCTGGTGGCGGCCATGCGGCGGATCTCCGGCGTGCGCGACGTGGAACGTCAATTCAACTGAAAATGTCTCTCGCAACCGACCCTGAACACATCGCCATTTCCAAGTCCAAAGGCATCAAGATCGACTGGAAAGACGGCCACCACAGTGAGTACGGCCTCACCTATCTGCGCGACAAGTGCCCGTGCGCGCAGTGCACCGGCGCTCACGGCACACCTCCACGCCAACCGCAGGCGGACAGCGGTCCATTTCAGATGTTCCAGCCGATGCTGAAGATGCTGGCGGTGGAACCGGTGGGTAATTACGCGATTCGCATCAACTGGAGCGATGGACACAGCTCGGGCATTTACTCCTACGAGCATTTCCGGGCGATTTGCCAGTGCGCCGAATGCACAGCGGCTCGGGCGTAAATGTGTGGCAGGCAATCTTGCCTGCAGGCGGGCTTTCCAGCCCGCCGTTCCGATACGCGACGAATTCCCGAGGTTTGCTGCTCAATGCCCAAGTCCAACGCCCTCCGGTAGGGTGATCTCCGCGCACCAACGGCGGCCTGAAAGGCCGCCTGCAGCCAGGATTGGCTGCCACACAAGAAAATGCCCCACCCTTTCGAATCCAGGGTGGGGCAGGCGTTAGTTTACGAGGAAGTTAGTCCTTCGATTCGATGCGCATACCGTAGAAGCTGCGGTACACGAATACCACCGAAATCAGGAAGAACACCGCGGACAGGACCGTCGTCAGGAGCTTGCCCTGCGTGTTCGCCAAATCCACCGCCAGCGATACCGCCAGAATGCCGAACAGGGTGGTGAACTTGATGATGGGGTTGAGCGCAACCGAAGACGTGTCCTTGAACGGATCGCCCACCGTGTCACCCACTACGCAGGCGTCGTGCAGCGGAGTGCCCTTGGCGTGCAGTTCCGTTTCGACGACCTTCTTGGCGTTATCCCAGGCGCCGCCGGCGTTGGCCATGAAGAGCGCCTGGAACAGGCCGAACAACGCGATGGAGATCAGGTAGCCCACGAAGAAGAAGGGTTCCAGGAAAGCGAACGACAGGGCCGAGAAAAAGACCACCAGGAAGATATTCAACATGCCCTTCTGGGCATACTTGGTGCAGATGGCCACTACCTTCTTGGAATCGGAGACCGAAGCCTTTTCGGCGCTATCCAGCTTGATGTTCTGCTTGATGAACTCGACAGCGCGGTAAGCGCCGGTAGTAACGGCCTGGGCGCTGGCCCCGGTAAACCAATAGATCACCGCTCCGCCGGCGACGATGCCCAGCAGGAACGGCGCGTGCAGGAGTGAGAGTTTATCCAGATCGGCGGTCAGTCCCTTGGTCAGCGCCAGAATGGTGGAGAAGATCATGCAGGTGGCGCCCACCACGGCGGTACCGATGAGCACCGGTTTCGACGTCGCTTTGAAGGTGTTGCCGGCGCCGTCGTTCTCTTCCAGATTCTCTTTAGCCTTATCGAAATCCGGCACGAAGCCGAATTCCTTCTGGATGCTTTCCTTGATGCCCGGGATGGTTTCGATGGTCGAAAGCTCGTACACCGATTGCGCGTTGTCGGTCACCGGACCGTAGCTATCCACGGCGATGGTCACCGGCCCCATGCCGAGGAATCCGAAGGCCACCAGGCCGAAGGCGAAAACCGCGGGAGCCAACATCATGGTCGGGAGGAACATGTTGCTCACCAGGTAGCCGACGCTCATTAACGCCAGCATGGTCATGCCCAGCCAGTAAGCGCTAAAATTGCCGGCCACGAAACCGGAGAGAATATTCAGCGATGCGCCGCCTTCGCGCGAGCTGGTGACGATCTCGCGCACGTGCCGCGAGTTGGTGGAGGTGAAGACCTTGACGAACTCGGGAATGAGCGCACCCGCCAGAGTGCCGCAACTGATCACCGTGGCCAGTTTCCACCACATGGAACTGTCGCCGCCGAGGTCCGGAATCATGAACGCGCTGACGATATAGGTGAGGACAATCGAAAGGATCGAGGTCATCCACACCAGAGTGGTGAGAGGCGTCTCGAAGTTGAACTTCGCCGCATTGCCGAACCGCGCTTTGGCGATGATCCCATTGACGAAATAGCCGACGCCGGACGAGATCACCATCATCACGCGCATGGAGAAGATCCACACCAGCAGTTGCACTTGCACCAGCGGATCGTGGACGGCCATCAGGATAAAGATGATCAAGGCCACGCCGGTGACGCCGTAGGTTTCGAAACCGTCAGCCGAGGGGCCAACCGAGTCGCCGGCGTTGTCGCCGGTGCAATCGGCGATCACGCCGGGATTGCGGGCGTCGTCTTCCTTAATCTTGAAGACGATCTTCATCAGATCGGACCCGATGTCGGCGATCTTGGTAAAGATACCGCCAGCCACGCGCAACGCCGCCGCGCCCAGCGATTCGCCGATAGCGAATCCGATGAAGCAGGAGCCGGCCAGGGTGCCCGGAATGAATAGCAGGATGAACAGCATGATCAGCAGTTCGACCGAAACCAGCAGCATGCCGATGCTCATACCGGCCTGCAGCGGGATGTCGTAGCACGGGTAAGCCTTGCCCGTGAGCGAAGCGAAGGCTGTGCGGGAGTTGGCGAAGGTGTTGACGCGCATACCGAACGCCGCCACCGCGAAGCTCCCGGTAATACCGATCACACTAAACAGCAGGATGATCAGGACGTTGGTGACAGCCTCACCCTTCAGCACGCCGAAGTAAATCACAATAATGACGGCAATGAAGCACTCCAGCAGCATCAGGAACTTGCCTTGGGTGGCGAGGTAAGTTTTGCACGTCTCGTAAATCAGCTCGGAAACCTCACGCATCGAGGAGTGAACAGCCATGTTCTTGAGCTTGGTGAAGATGATTAAACCGAAGATTAAACCCAGCGCGCTCACCGCTAAACCACCCATCAGGAGCGTGCTGCCTTTGATTCCGCCAAGAAAAGTTGCCGATCCGAGATCGGGGAGTTTTAAGTTCGCTTCGCTGGTATTCTCCCCGGACTGCGCCATGAGCGGAGCCGCGATGAAAAGAGAAACGAGAACGGTATACAGTATACGCAGGAACGACGCCGTGTGCATACGTATGGTGCGCCGCTCGACACGGAGCGTGTCCGTTTTGGATTCCATTTAGTAGATTCCTCCCTACAGGATAATTGCCTTACCCCTGCGAGCCGGGACCCCGGCCTCGCCTCGGCGCGCGAGAATGGACAGATTGTGCTCGACCCTGCAACCGAACACTCAGTATAAAAGATATTTGCATCGTAATTCAACGAATGACGGCGGGCGGGTTGGCCAGGTGTGGTTATTCGCGGCAGATTCCGCGCTGGCTGCGGCGGATAAAGGCTACCAGGTGTTGGGTTTCGGCTGTGGGAATCTGATTTTCGATCTGCCCCAGGGCCTCGTCCAACTTTAGGCTGGATTTGTACAGCAAATGGTAGGCTTGCTTGAGGATGCCGATGTCGGGGGCCCGATAGCCGGCGCGCTTCAGCCCCACCAGGTTGAGTCCTTTGGGGGCGATCTGGAAGCCGGCGAAGGTGAAAAACGGCGGGGCGTCGAGGTTGACCCGGGTATTTCCGCTAATCATCGCCAGCCGGCCGATCTTGGAGAATTGATGCACCAGGACGCCGCCCGACAGGAACGCCTGGTCTTCCACTTCCACATACCCCCCCAGCAGCACGCAACTGGCGATCACCGTACCGTTACCGATCTTGCAGTTGTGAGCGATGTGGCCCGAGGTCATGATGAAGTTGCCGTCGCCGATCTCGGTGGCGGATTCCGGCGGCGTGCCGCGCGAGACGGTAAAGTGCTCGCGGATCTTGTTGCCATCGCCGATCCGCAGGTAGCTGCGCGCGCCATCGAAATTCTTGTCCAGCGGATCGGTGCCCAGCACGGTACCGGCGGAAATCTCGTTATCGCGGCCGAGCGAGGTCCAGCGCTTTACCAGGACGTAGGGCTCGAGCACGCACCCGGGTCCGATGACCACATCCTGTTCGACGATACAGTACTCGCCGATACGGGTGCCGGGGCCGACGATGGCGTCGGGGTGTACGCGGGCGGTGGGGGCGATTTGGGCGGAGGAGTCGATGGGCATGTCAGGTGAGGTGGCTCGCGAGTGCCAATAAATGCGTTTCTATGAGCGTTCGCGTCGCTTAAATCTTAGCCGATTTCGCGGGGGATCTCACCGCCATTGCAGTTCCAGGCGATGCAACACCAGCAACATGTTCGACAGCACGGCGCCCACCTGACTCTTTTCGGCGAGCGAAAGCGTAGAGGAGGCGAGTTCCTGGTAGTCCGCGGCGAGTTGGTCGAAGCGCCGATGGATTGCGGTCATACGTTCTTCGGCGGATGAGGGAGGCGCGGCGGCGGGCGTCGCGGCCTGGCGCAACGCCGCAACCGCCGCCACCACACGGTCGGAATTCTCGGGAATCAGTGCGATGGCCTGCCCATCGATATGAATGTTCCTCTCGCGGATAGCCGGAGCGATGGCGCGGTATTGCTCGGGTGTGATGCGCGTGAGTTGCGCGATCTCGAAATAGTCTGGCCCGAATTCCTCCAGATGGTGGATGATGCGATTGGCATGGGCTCGGCTCAAACCCAGATGGCTGGGGCAGAACTCCTCCCAGGTTGCCGCACGCCGCAAATACAGCTTCTCGTCGCGGATGCGGCGCAGGCACTCCGCGTCGGCGGCGGAACAGCGCCCGGCAACCGCGGCGAAGGCCTTGCGGCTCCCCAGCATTAAACCGAGGGCAAATTCGCCCTCATCGTCGGCGGGCAGCGTCGTTTTCAGATCTTCCATTTTTGCTCCTTCCGCTCAAAATGAGCGGGGAATCTCAAGTCGTTCTTGCAAGGAAAAGGGTTATACGATGGGGCCCGCGCAAAATGAGCGGGCCTGCGCTGAGAGTCGCATTCCGCCCGCGCGGCGAGCCGGCCCAAAAGCGCTAACCCGCACAACCCACAGGCAGAAATTTCCTTCGGGAAGCGGTGATCGGCGAATGAGCTACAGTGGAGAATCGCCCATGGCCCTGAATTATTTCGCCGGAATTTCCATCCCCTTATTGGCCGCTATCATCGGTGTCGCGGGAGCGGCGCTGGGCTTGTGGCTCACCGGACTCCGCCAGCGGGTACAGATGATGGTGCCGTTCAGCGCGGGCGTTTTGCTCGGCGTGGCGCTATTCGGACTCCTTCCGGAACTGGCGGAACAGGCTGGCTGGATCTCCAGCGGCCTCCTGTTCGCCGCCGGCTACGGACTGCTGATCGCCATCAACCGCTTCGCGTATCCGGTCTGCCCCACCTGCGCGCACGATCACGACCACTCCCACTGCGCGACCGAACTGCACGGCTTCGCCGGACCGCTCATCGCCGCCTCCGCGCTGCACGCGTTTCTGGATGGATGGGCGATCGCCACGGTACAATCCACCGCACCTTTGGGACTCCGCGTGGCCGTTCCGCTGGCGGTGGTGTTGCACAAGCTGCCGGAAGGCATCGCGCTGGGCGGCATCCTGCGGGCGTCGATGGGCAGCCGCACCCGCGCCATGGGATGGTGCGCGCTCGCCGAGGGCGCCACGCTCCTGGGCGGCGTACTGGGGCTGGCCATGTCGCCACACCTGGGCACGCAATGGATCCTCTACCCGTTGGGTATCACTGCCGGCTGGCTATTCTACCTGGGGCACCACGCCGTCCATGAGGAGTGGAAGCGACGCGGCGCCGGCCCGGCATTGCTTGCTGCGCTGGCTGGCATGGCGGGCGCGGCGATCGTTCAACGCGGCGCGGAGGCGCTGTTCCAGTAGGGTGGCATGGTGTTCGGTTAGAAGCGGACCAAGCGTGGGTGGTGACGCTAGAACGGGG
>Ga0182030_10003781_pt1 | contig 32342 bp, 29 predicted proteins | sample 812S3MmetaG_FD_121299 | JGI IMG/M metagenome (GOLD analysis project Ga0182030, IMG submission 121299) | Permafrost microbial communities from Stordalen Mire, Sweden - 812S3M metaG (Illumina Assembly) | ecosystem: Environmental > Terrestrial > Soil > Wetlands > Permafrost | place: Sweden... | reverse complement strand
TGGTGTTCAACTCGTGATCCAGGTAATAGCGCGCGAACGTCAGGATCGGCCAGTGGTAGAGGTACAAGCCGTAAGAGATGAGCCCGATGTACGCCAGCCAGCGCTGGGCCAGTAACGCACCCAACCAAGTCCTGTTGTCGACGTTCGAGACGATGATGAGTACCGTGCCCAGGCACGGCAACAGCGCTGCGGTACCGGGGAATGGCGTATTACGGTCGTACAAGACGAAGCTGCCGCCGATGCACACGACGCCCACCGCCGACAACAATTCCGCGCTTGGCCGCGGTAGTTGGGCCCGCGGCGGCAGCAGGGCGATCAAGCCGCCCGCCAGCAGTTCCCAGGCCCGCGGCGGCAACAAATAAAACGCCCGCGCCGGATTCGCGCGCATCAATAGAATGGCGAAGGTCAGCGAAACGCCGAATAGAATGCCGACCACCAACAACCGCGCTCGCGGCGAATTACGCAGTGCTGCATGAATGACGTAGAGCAGCGGCGGGAAGAAAAGATAGAACTGCTCCTCGACCGCCAGCGACCAGGTGTGCAGCAACGGCATGGTCGATACCGGTGCGGCGAAGTAGCCGGTGGCCTGCTCGAACAGCACATTGGAATAAAAGAACGCCGTGCCCCACAACGACGTCGAGAATTCGCGCAAGTCGTGCGGCACGAACAAGAGCAGCGCCGCCAGCGCGCTCAAGAATCCCATCAGCAGCAGGGCCGGCAGAATTCGGCGCGCCCTACGCTCGTAGAATTGCGCGAAGGAAAAGCTGCGCGTGCGCAGCCGAGCCTCGATCAGATTCGTGATCAGATATCCCGACAGCACGAAGAAGACGTCGACTCCGACGTAGCCGCCTGTGACGGCGCCCAGATTGAAATGAAAGCCGATGACACCGAGTACCGCGACGGCACGCAGCCCGTCGATGAAAGGCAAATACCCCGGCGACGCACCCCGCGTGTCCATTGTCACTGTGCCCGTCTACCTATCCCGATTTCTTGGTCCAATAGGCCTTCAAGTCTCGCAGGCATCGGTGCACCGCCGTTAGCTTGAGAGCATCGCCGATCTTGAGCAGCGCGCTGCAAAAGGCGCTCACCGATGAAACCAGCATGAACACGTCTTTGTATTGGCGACGGTCTTGCGTGACATAGGCGATTTTCAACGCATCGCAAATCAGGGCGAGCGGCAGCTTGTAGATGCGCGAATGCGCCGCGAACGGATCGTGCACAGCGGCCAGAAAACTCGCATCGGTGCTTAGGATCCAGGTTGCCACCCGCTCCATGAGGAAGATCTTCATGTGCACTTCGCGCCGCCCGCGATATTCGGTCGGCGCGCGCAGCAGCTTGCCCAAAGGATCTGCGGGTGTTTCGGCGATGGCGAACAATTGCTCGGTGATCGCAAGCCAAGCCCGCCAAAAGCGCGGCCTGGCGATGAAATAATTCGAATGCACGATATTGCGCGAGTCCGAAACGAGGTCGCTCAACCGCTCGGGCCGGCCGAGGCGCGCGAAAAACTGGGCGGCCGCGGCCATCAAGCCGGGATGTTCCGCGTCGCCGTGTTCGAAGACGTTGAGATAAAGAGAGCTCAAATGGATGCTGGGACTGAACAGCGCGACGTCCGTGGCCGGCGGGCATGTTTCGATAAATGCTTTGACCGCCGCCGCATCTAGGTTGGTTTTCAGTTTGAATTTCGGCGACAGGAAGCCATAGAACGCATCCTCGTGCAGCGCTTCGTTCAAAAGGTAGTTTCTGATCGGCCAGTATTCGTACCAGTCGGGGCGCACATTCGCCGAGTTGTCCAGAATCTCGAAGCCTGGATCCAATTCCTCCCGAGGCGTGTAATAGTTCAGAATCTGATATGCATGCACCTCGCGCATCTGGCGCAGCATACCGTCTTAGTCAATGCGCCGCGAGGTCTTGCGCCGCGAGCCGGCCCAGCAGCGACACGTAATTGGCCTGATAGCTGCGCATGGCGTATCGCTCGCGCACATGTGCCAATCCATTCGCCCCCTGCGCCGCACGCAGCTGCGGCGAGCGGATCAGCTTATCCAAGCTCTGCTCCCAAGCATCTACGCTCGCGGCATGAAAACCGTTGAAGCCGTCGATCACCGCCTCGGTATTCGCACCCACGGGCGAGGCCACGCACGGCAACGCCGCGGCCATGTACTGCAGCAACTTGAACGCACACTTGCCGCGTGCCCAGGCATCATCGGTCAACGGCATCACTCCGATATGGGCCCCCGCCAGGGACTGCGCCTCGGTGGCCGAACTCCACGCGACCGGCTCCACGATGACATCGTGCCACTCGGGAAAACGCGAGCAGATCACTCGTAGCTTGAGATTCGGGTGACGCTCGCTGAGCCTTGCCAGAGCCGGATGCAGCATCTCCAGGTAGGTCAGATTTTCCGGACTGCCGATCCAGGCGACGGTGGGCGCATCGTCGGCCCGCGCGCTTGTCGGCAGGTAGCACGCCACATCGATCGACGTCGGCAAGATGGCGATTTCTCGCGCCGCGGGCCGCGCAACTCCCGCCAGCACGTCGTTTCCGGCGGCTACCACGTCCACGAGGCGGCATGTCGCGGCAAATTTTTTCCTGCGCCATGGCGATTCATCCGGCTGCTCGCCGAGCCGCCGCGGCTTGCGCACATAAATCGCATCATCGACATCGAAAACGCAGCGCCGCGCCAGCGCCGCGAACAGACGCGCCTCGATCGAGCTGAGTTTGATTTGATGCAGGACGGCAACATCCGCCCAGCGCCACAAATCGCGTCGCTCCCAGGTTCGCAATCCGTAGCGGCCGCTGGGAAAGTGCTCGACCCGCACTTCCCATCCAGCGGCCCGCAGCGGCTCGATCAAGGTGCGCATGCGGTGCCTGAATGAAGGCTGCTCCAACCCATAGCCGACCAAAACCGCGTTCGGCATGAATGCGCCTCGCTATCCGGTTCTCAGCAAACCAGCGAGCGCAGTCATCGCGATGGCGACGCCGTCGGACAGCCCCAACTGCGCGGCACGCCGGGCCAGCGCAGCGCGTTGCGTCTCGTCGCCAAGCAGCGTTTGTGCGGACGCCACGATGTCCGCGGCGCGCAGACTGCTCGAGCGTGCGACATCAGCGGCCACACAGGCATCGATTCTTTGTTTTTGATCTCCCGCGATGGGAACGGCGATGCAGGCGCAACCGCATGCTATGCCCTGCAGCAAAGTCGAGCCGCCGTTGGCGATCACGAGCCGCGCATGACGCATCAAGGTCATGAGCTGCGGCTGCGGCAGGGGCGCCAGGCATCGCAGTCCCTCGACAGGGGTACCTGCGCTGCCCTGATCCACGGCGGGGCCGACGAACAACGTCTCGACTCCGCTGATCGCCAGGATGCGTGCCGCGCTCAGGAATTGCGCCACGGCGTCGCGCGCGCCGGGATGACCGGTACCGCCGCCGGGCACCAGCAGCACATAAGACTCGGCCGCCGTGCCATCCGCCTGCGATTCGAGCGCCGCTGGCGCGGCGGCGCCCGGCGCGGCGCGCGACACAATCACATCGAGATAACGCACCGTCGGCCGCCGCAACAAACGCAACTTGAGGCGCTCCAGGGGACTCAGACCGCCGGCGATGAACCGGGGATAGGCGATCCAATGTTCATCGATCAGACGCATCCAGGACCAGCGGAAGGCCTTGCCCCGCTGGCGCGCACGCGCGCTGATGTACACGATGCGCGATGCCATGCGCTGCGCCGCGCGTAGCTGCGCCGTGCGGCCGGCATTGTCGAAGATCACGACATGCGGTTTGAATTGTTGCAGTTGTTCGATGACTTCGGCCGAATGAAAGGTCGGCGATGAGGGCAGCAAGATCGCCCTGAATGCAGTTGCGGCCGCATACGGCGCCTTTGCGCTCAACATGAAGCGAATCTCGGCCGCTGGCCAGCGCTCGCTGGCAGCGCGCGCGATCGCCACACTGCGCGCATATTCACCCATACCGTAAGGACCCGACACGGGTATGAACAACAGTCTGGGCGGCTCTGCGGCCGGTGGCGGCCCCGCCGAGCGCCTTGTTGGCATGTTGGCATCAGGCAAAGGCGGTAAACCAGCGGTCCAGCACCAAGAGGTACCAGGCGCGGCGAAACTCGACGCTTACCTGCCGCCGCAGGACGCCGCGCGCCATCAGCCGCTGCACCGCGTCGCGCAGGAGGTTCGGGTGACGCTTCAGCCATGTGTGTACCGGCAATCCGAACCCCGACTTGGGTTGATTCAGATGCCCGCTTGGCAGCCGCGGCTGCATCAATTGACGCACCAGCAATTTGCCGCGCCGCTGCGATTGGTCCACCAGTACTTTCGGATCCACGCTCAGCATGAACTCGACCAGTCGATGATCCAAGAGCGGCGGCCGAACCTCCAGCGAATGCGCCATACTGGTCCGATCGACTTTGGTGAGCAGGCCTTCGGCCAAATCCGTATGCACGTCCAACCAGCGCAAACGCGCCAGCGGGCTCAAGTCCTCGCGCCAATGTTGACGATAGAACCACAAGTAGTCGTATCCAGATTCTTGCCAGTCTTGGGCCAACAGTGAGTCAATCTGCGCCGCGCTCATCCCACCCAGAGCCGCGGCATAGGCGGGCAAGCCCACGTAGGCATGACGCTGCATCGATGACCCAAAGCGCGAGAGCGGCGGCAAGTGGCGAGCCAGGGATCGATTCAAGAAATTCGAGCGCGCGCCCACGCGCGACCAGTAACGAGGATAACCGCAGAAGATCTCATCGCCGCCCTCGCCGCTCAATGCCACCGTGACCTCGCGCCGCGCGAACTGCGCCACCAGGTAATTCGACCACGCGGCGCTGTCGCCGAAGGGCTCATCGAACAGCTCCGGTATGTGCTCCAGCGCCCCGGCAAAGTCCGCCTGCGGCGCGGTCATCTCCAGATGTTTCGTGTGCATGTGAGCGGCGACCCGGCGCGCCGCGTCGAGCTCCGATCGTCCGCTCGCCTCGAAACCCAGGGTGTAGGTGCGCGGCGTATCCAGATAATAAGTGGTTAGCGCGGAATCGATGCCGCCGCTCAAGAACACGCCCACGGGCACGTCGGACAGGGTCTGCGCGGGGATCACTTCGCGCAGCAGCGCGTCGAGCTCCTGTACCGTGGCCGCGGAATCACGCGCCACGATCGCCGCGGACGGATCCCAGTAACGCTGCACGCTGGTGCGGCCGTCGGCGAAGGTGAGCGTATGCCCCGCAGGCAATTTGGCGATGCCCGCGTAGATGGTTTTCGGTGCCGGAACGTAGCCGTGAAACAAGAAATCGCGCAACGCGCCCTTGTCGATTTCCGGCTTGCCCAACAACATCAGCGCTTTCAGTTCGGACGCGAACGCGATGCCATCCGGCAACAAGCGGTAATAGAGCGGCTTGATGCCGAGCCGATCGCGCGCCAGCAGCAGGCGGCGCGTCGCGCTGTCCCACAATGCGAAGGCGAACATTCCTGCCAGCGAACTCAAGGCATGGGCGCCACGCTGCGCCAAAAGATGCAGCAGCACCTCGGTATCGCCGGTGGATTTCCACGGACCGGGCATGGTGGCGCGCAGCCGCTCGTGATTGTAGAGTTCGCCGTTATAGGTCAATACCGAGGAGCCGAAAACCATCGGCTGAAACCCACCTTCGGTCAGGTCCTGAACCGCCAGTCTGCGATGCGATAATGCAATCCCCGGCTCACTCCATACGCCCTCGCCGTCCGGACCCCGGTGCTTGATACGCTGTGCCATCCCCCTGGCAATCTCGACGCTGGCACGTTGGCCGACAATTCCCGCTATTCCACACATGGGCCGCAGTTTAGCGCGCCGCCGCCGCGATGTACCGCTAGCCATCGGCGATGCGTTCGTTTAGGGTGCGGTCTGGAGTTGTGTGCATGTCAACACCCGCTGACAAAAGACTGCTGGAACTACTGGATAAATGGCTGACCAGCCTCGAGCTCCATGGCAAGTATTCGTCGCTTGACGATGACAGCTATTGGAAGATTCAGCCCTGGATCGAGCATCAGCGCCCAAACCGCTGGATTCTCGATTTGGCGAAACAGAAAGCCGTCGCGCTCAAAGCTCAGGTCGAGGAGCGCATCAAATCGGGGGACGCGCAGTTTTCCGACTCGCTCGAACTGATGATTTTTTTGGCGAATCTGGTCGGGTCGGAGCATATCGAACGCTTCATACCCATGGCGGAAACGCAAAACGAGCGGCACTTGACCCCGGCGGAAAGCGCTCTTGAGAGTAATGTCACCGGCACGCGCGAGATGCCGAAATTCGTCGCCGGTAAGCAGCCCGCGGCGAACTCGAGCGCGAATCCGCAGGTCGCAAGGGTCGAGCGCAAAGGCGCCCCGGGAGCAAAGGCCGCCGCCAAAAGCGCCGGCAAGGCGCCCAAGGCGCCGGCCGACACTACGGCTGGCGACGCCGGGGCGGCCGAAGGCGGGCCGCCTCAAGGCGACCCCGCTCATGCGGCGCGCGAGCAAGTGGTCGCGGATGCCGTTCGTCTGGTTCAATGGGGACGCAAGTGGTTCGAGTTGCCGGAACTCGTTGCACGGATGGCGGGCCGTCCGCCGCTGGCGGAGATTCGCCGTATACTCAAAGAGAACAAGCCGGCGATCGACGAGAAGGCCAAAAACTAATCACGCGATTCACTGCCGCAACCGTTGCGCTTTTGACTGCGACGGTGTGAAATCGCGGCCGGTTACCGCGCGGCAGCCCGATCGCCAGCCGAACCGACTGGCATTTGGGGAACCTCCGACGATTTGAACGCTCAAAGGCGCCCATGATTACGACGAAGAATTTATCGAAACGTTACGGCAGCAAACTCGCAGTGGATGATCTGAGCTTCTCGGTCAGCCCCGGTGAAGTGCTGGGTTTCCTGGGCGCCAACGGTGCCGGCAAGTCCACCACGATGCGCATGATCGCGGGTTTCGTCGCGCCGACCGAGGGGTCCGTGAGCGTTTGCGGCCACGACATCGAGCGCGATTCGGTGGCGGCCAAATCTTGCATGGGTTATTTGCCGGAAGGTGCGCCGAGCTACGGTGAAATGACCGTCGGCGAATTTCTCGATTTCGTCGCGGACATTCGCGGTCTCAAGGGTGAACAGCGCAAGCAGCGCCGCGCTGTGGTCACCGACCGATTGGCCCTGGGACCCGTCATCCAACAAGTGATAGAAACCCTCTCCAAGGGTTTTCGGCGGCGCGTCGGCTTGGCTCAGGCCTTGATTCACGACCCGCAGGTGCTGATTCTCGATGAGCCGACCGACGGACTGGACCCGAACCAGAAGCACGAAGTGCGGCGGCTCATCAATGAGCTCAGCAAGGACAAGCTGGTCATCGTCTCCACGCACATCCTGGAGGAGGTGCACGAGGTATGTACGCGTGCCATCATCATTGCCGACGGCCGCATCGTGGCGGATGAAACACCGAGCGCGCTCGAAGCGCGCTCCCGCTATCACCATGCGGTCAGCCTGCGCTTCGAGAAACCGGAACAATTGGCCGCGGCGGTCCGTGAAATCGCTGCGCTGCCCGAGATCACTGCCGTGGAGAGCGACGCCCGCGCGCTACGTTTGACAGCGGTACCGAAAGCGGGCGCGAACGCACTTGCCGCGGTCAGCGCCCTTATCGACAACAACGACTGGGATGTACCGGAGCTGCATTTGGAATCCGGGCGCCTCGATGAGGTGTTCCGTACGTTGACCCAAGCGCCGGGACTCGACCAACAACCCACCGCGGGAGCCTAAGGCATGATGCAAGTCCCCGTCATCTTCCGGCGCGAGTTGCGCAGCTATTTTGCCACGCCGCTGGCGTACGTGTTCATCGTGATCTTCCTGGTGCTCGCGGCCGTATTCACCTTTCAAGTGGGCGGATTCTTCGAGCGCAATCAAGCGGATTTACAACCTTTCTTTCGCTGGCACCCGTGGCTCTACCTGGTGCTGATTCCCGCCATTTCCATGCGCCTGTGGGCCGAGGAGCGCAACAGCGGCAGCATCGAGTTGCTCATGACGCTGCCCGTCACCCTGTGGCAGGCGGTGTTCGGCAAGTTCCTCGCCGCGTGGGTGTTCGCGGGCATAGCGCTGGCGCTCACCTTTCCGGTTTGGATCACGGTCAACTATTTGGGTTCGCCGGACAACGGCGCCATCGTCGCCGCCTACCTCGGGAGCTTTCTGATGGCGGGCGGCTTCCTGTCGATAGGTATGTGCTTGTCGGCGGCAACGCGCAACCAGGTGGTGGCGTTCATCACCGCAGCGCTGGTTGGTTTCGTGTTTCTGTTGGCGGGCTTTCCGCTGGTGCTCGATTTCGTGCGCGGCGTGCTGCCGCAAAGCGTTGTCGATGCGATCGCGTCGCTGAGTTTCTTCACCCACTTCGACGCCATTTCCAAGGGAGTCATCGACTTGCGCGACCTGGTGTACTTCGGCGCCCTCATCGGCTTTTGGCTGGCCGCAACGGCGTTGGTTCTCGACATGAAGAAGGCGGAATAAGTGGCTAGTCGGCGACGTAGTATCGGGTTTGGCGTGGGCGGCTTGACCGCGCTGGTGGTGCTGTTCTTGGGCGTGATCATGCTCTCGAATGTCGGCTTGCGCGGCATACGCCTCGACCTGACTCAGAACAAGCTCTATACCTTGACGCCCGGAACACAGCAGGTGCTGAAGGAACTGAAGGAGCCGATCAACCTGTATTTCTATTTCTCGCGCGACGCGGCCGCCAAGCAAGCACCGCTGATCATGCCCTACGCGGGACGAGTGCGTGAATTCCTGGAGGAACTCGCCGCGCGCGCCGGCGGCAAAATTCATCTGCAAGTGATCGATCCGCAGCCCTTCTCCGACGACGAAGACCGCGCCGCTGAATTCGGGCTGCAATCCTTGGACGCGGGCGGCAATGGCGACTCCTTGTACTTCGGCTTGGCCGGCACCAATTCCACCGATGGCCGCTCGACGATCGCCAACTTCCAGACCGACCGCGAGGAATTTCTGGAATACGACGTGGCGAAGCTCATTCACGAGCTCGGCACGACGAAAAAACCGGTCATCGGCCTCATGAGTTCCATACCGTTGCAGGGCCAGTTCAATCCAGCCACGGGCCAGATGGGCGAGACCTGGCCCATCATTGCGCAGCTGGAACAGGTTTTCACGCTGCACTCATTGACCGCGGATATCGATCACATCGACAACGACGTGGACGTGCTGATGCTGGTGCATCCCAAACAGCTGGCACCCAAGACGCTGTATGCGATCGATCAGTTCGTCATGCGCGGCGGCCGGTTATTGCTGTTCGTCGATCCCAACTCCGGCGCGGATACGAGCGGTCGCGATCCCTCCAATCCGCTCGCCGGTGCGATGGCGGACCACTCTTCGGATCTGGAGCCGCTGCTCAATACCTGGGGCGTCGACTACGATCCGACCAAGGTCATCGGCGACTTGTCGCGCGGACTCGAGGTGCGGGCCAGCCAGCAGGCGCCGCCGGTGCGGCACATCGGCATTCTCGGGCTGCGGCACGATGACATGAATCAAAAGGATGTCGTGACCGCGACGCTGGAGTCCATCAATCTTGCCACCGTCGGTTCGCTGTCGCAGCGTTCCGGTGCAAAGACTATCTTCGAGCCGTTGCTATTCAGCTCCGACGAAGCGGCGCCGATCCCGGCGCAGCGTTTCAACGCGCTGACCGATCCCGGCAGCCTGCGCGACGGCTTCAAGGCCACCGGCACCCGCTATACGATCGCCGCGCGCATCACGGGCCCGGTCGAGTCAGCGTTTCCGAAAGGCGCGCCGACGGATCAAAAGGTCGCCGGACCTCCCGTGGCGCATCTACCCAAATCGACCACGCCCGCGAATATCGTGGTGATCGCGGATACCGATCTGCTCATGGACTACATGTGGGTCCAGACACGCGAAATCCTCGGGCAGCGCGTCGCGCAGGCGTTCGCCAATAACGGCGACTTGATCGCCAACATACTCGACAATCTGAGCGGCAGCGGCGCACTCATCAGCGTGCGCGGCCGCGCCAGCTTTTCGCGCCCCTTCACGCGTGTCGAAGGCCTGCGCCACAGCGCCGATGACCGTCTGCGCAGCAAAGCGCTGGAGCTGCAGACTGAACTCAAGGAAACCGAAAACAAACTGACCGAGTTGCAGAGCAAGCGCAACGATCAGAGCTCGCTGATGCTCTCGCCCGAGCAAGAAGACGAGTTGAAGCGCTTCACGGCGGAGAAGTCGCGTGTCCGCAAGGAATTGCGCGAAACCCAGCGTGGCTTGGACGTGGAAATCAATCGCCTCAATAGCTGGCTCAAGGTGATCAACATCGGCATTGCACCGCTGTGCGTGGCCGCCGCCGGAGTCATCATCCTTTACTTGCGCCGCCGCCGCCGCCAGGCCGGCAACCCCGCTGCGCAGACTTCGGGTTCGACATGAGCCGGCAGCGATTCACCGCGCTGCTCGTCGCTGCGTTGCTCGCGATCAGCGCAGCGTTGTACTTGAGCACGCACCGCAATGCCGGCCACATCGACACGCATGACGCGGCGCTGTTTCCCGGGCTGGCGGGGGAGCTGGGGACGGTGACTTCGTTGGACATCCGCAAGGGAGCTGCCGCGCCGACGGTGACCTTGCAAAAGAAAGGTGAACAATGGACGGTGGCGCAGCGCGGCGATTATCCAGCCGATGTCACGAAGCTACGCAAGCTGTTGCTCGCATTGAGCGATGCGAAAATCATCGAGGAGAAGACCTCAGATCCGGCCAACTATGCTCTGATCGGCGTCGACAACCCGACCGCGGCCACCGCTGTTGGCACTCAGATAAGGTTTGCCGTACAGGATGGCTCGCACTCCGTGATCGTCGGCAAGCTCTCGGGCGACGGAAATTTCGTCAGGCGCGGCGACGAGAAAACCAGTTATCTGGTCGCGCCCAGCATTTACGTCGAATCCGAGCCGCGCTACTGGATCGAGACCAAGCTCCTCGATATTCCACCCGATGATATCAATCGAATCGATTACAGACCCGTCAGTGGCGCGCCCTACTCCGTCCATCGCATCGTCGCGGCCGCCCCCGCCGCCGGCGGCAGCCCCGCGCAACCGGCCTCCGCGGCAACACCGCACGCATCGACACCGCCCGATAAGTCGCCGGCTGACACGGACAAGGGCTTCGCGCTCGATGGTGTGCCGCCCGGCCGCAAGGCAGCGGATGCTCAGACACTGGCGCCTCCGCCCGCGGTGTTCGGCAGCGTGACCGCCGATGAGGTCGCCGCCCTCGCCAGTATCGATTTCAGCAAGCCCGCAACCGCCATCCTGACGATGAAGGACGGCGGCGTGATTACAGTCACCGGCACGGTGGTCGGCGACAAGCACTGGATTCAAATCAGCGCGCCGAAGAATGATGCGCTTACGACGCGGACGGCGGGGCGCGCCTTCGAGGTGGCCGGCTACCGTTACGACGGATTTTTCAGGCCCTTGGACCAACTGTTGGTGCCCAAGGAGCCGCCGCCTGTGCCGGCCGCGGCCAAGCAACCCTCAGCGAAGCAACCCTCAGCGAAGCAACCGTCGGCGAAGCAGCCCGCCACGGCGCCGTGAACGGCGGCTTCAGCGCCGGATTTGGTCGGCGCTTCGCCGCGCTGATCTATGACACGCTGCTGTTGGCGGCGCTGATGCTGATTTTCACCACTGCGCTGGTCATGCTGTTCGCCCGTTCCGCGATCGTGCCGGAGACCGCGGGCCCGTGGGTCTATCTGTATCGCGCCTCACTGCTCGCCATCGTCATCGGCTACTACTTGCTCAATTGGACTCGCAGCGGCCAAACACTGGGGATGCGGGCCTGGCGCCTGCGCGCCGTAACCGATGCGGGCACGCGCATGAGCCGGCGCGCGGCTAGCTTAAGATTTATATGCGGCGTGATCGCGTGGGCGCCGGCGGGAATCGGCGTCCTATGGCTGTACGTCGATTCGGAGCATCTTGCCGTTCACGATCGCTTGTCGCGCACGCGGGTAATTCACTTAACGCGTTCGTGATATGGCGACGATCGTACACAGCGTAACGCCCATGGTCGGCAACCAACCCACCAGCATGGGGTTGAGCCCGAAGAGCTGGCCGCCATTCTCCACCGTCCGCGTAACGAGAAAGAACAGCACGCCCAACAGCACGCCGATCACCGTGCGGGTACCGGCGCCCGTGGTGCGCAGAGGTCCGAACACGAATGGCAGCGCCAGCAAAGTCACCACGATCACCGCAAACAGCCTGGCAATTCGCGACCAGAAGCCGATCTCGAATACGGCGGTGTCCAAACTATTGCGGCGCAGATGATCGATGTACGAAGCCAAGCCGTGCAAAGTCAGTAACTGCGGGTCGGTCGCCGCCAACCCCAGGAAATCGGGATTGACGGTCGAGCGCATGGTCGCTTCGCTGCGGGTGTCTGCATCCACGTGGTCCTTGCCGAACCGCGACGTGGCCACATCGTGCAAATTCCAGCGGCCGGCGTAGGCACGGCCGGTATCGGCACGGCCGGTATCGGCACGGCCGGTGTCGGCACGGCCGGTGTCGGCACGGCCGGTGTCGGCGGGACCGCCATCGGCTACCGAAATACGCGCCGCGCGCAGGATGGAACTCAAGCGGGTCGGTCCGTCCAATTCGAATACCGACACTCCGCCGAACGCGTGGTCGGCATCGCCGGTTTGTACGCGCAGAATCAGGTTTCCGTCCTTCACCCAGGCACTGCTCGAACCTGCAAAGCTGACATCCGCCATTTTGGCGGTCGTTTTCTCTCGCTTGGCGTATTGCGCCATGGGCGGAGCGGCATATTCGCCGACGCCGTACATGATCACGGCGAGGGTCAGGCCGGCGAGACCTACCGGCCAGCCAATGCGCCATACCGAAACTCCGGAGGCCCGCGTGACCACCAGTTCGCTGCCTGCAGCCAGATTACCAAGTCCCATCAGCGCACCGATCATCGCGCCGATGGGCAAGAGTTCGAACGCGGTCTGCGGCAGATTGAGCAGCGTATTGAGAAAGGCGTCGCCGGCGCTGTAACTGCCGACACCGATATCGCCTTGCTGGGTGATGAACAGCACCAACGCGCCCAGGGTCAGCATCACGGCCATCGCCATGAACGCGTAGATCAGCACGGTTCGATACAAATATCGGTCGAGCGTGTTCATGCCTCCCTCGCGTGGCGCATTACCAGGTACAGGCCGAAGGCCAAGGCGGCCGCGTGAACCCACCACACACCGAGCACCGGCGGCAGATCTCCCTTTTCGATCCAGATTTTCGCGGCGGACAGCAAGTTTGAATACACGAAGTACACGACGATGGCGAAACCGACGCGGGCGTAGCGGCCCTGGCGCGGCCGCAGCCGGCTCAGCGGCACGGCGATGAGCGTCAGCACCAGCGCCATGAGCGGCGTGGATGTCCTGAATTGCAGTTGCGCTATATCAGAAGGAGCCTTCGATCCCAGCAGGGCGCGCGTCGGCTTCGTGTCCGGATCGGTCAAAGTCACCGTCTCGGCGGGGGCCGCGATCGGGATGCCATGCTCGCGAAATTCTATGACGCGAAAATCCTGCTTGCCGGGCACACCTTCGTAGCGGCGGCCGTTGAACAAGGTGACCAAGTGCGTTCCCTGCGACGCTTTGGAATACGTGGCCGTCTCCGCCAGCGCCACCTCGATGCGTCCGGCGGTCTCGCGCTGCACGAAAACATTGTGCAGTACTCCTTCTTGATCCACGCGTTCCGCGTAAAATACCGCGTCCCCGCCGCTGAAGGAGCGAAACCGGCCGGCATCGAGTTGGCCAAATTGCGCTTCCTTGATTGCCGAGGTGCGCAGCATCTGCACTTGCGCGTCCGCCTGCGGCACCTGCACGAACACCAGCCAGGCCAGCCCAAGCGCAATTACCGCGGCGAAGCAATACAAGGGCACGAGCAGACGCGTCGGTCCGAATCCGCAGGCCTGCAAGGCGGCCATCTCACTGTCGTGATACATCCTGCCAAGCGTCAAAACCACGGCCAGCAGCAGACCGACAGGCACGATGATCGACAGGTTCATGATCGCGCCGAGCGCGATCAAATTGAACACCACACCACGGCCGTATTCGTTCTCGGCGGCCTGTCCCAGCACGCGGGACACCTGGTTGGAGACCAGGATTGCCAGCAAAACTCCGGTGACGGCGAGCCAGGTCTGCACCACCTCCCTGAGGACGTAGCGTTGCATTGTCCATTTCATGGGGTCGAGCTTAGAGCCTTCCCGATAATCTAGTAAACTATTTGGCTTGGCCCAAGCGGCCCCACTTTTGGGAACGGACGGAGCTTCAAGGACATGGAATTCAAAGCGATCGTTGATGGCAAAGTGCGCGAGACCGCGGGCTGCGCCGTAGTCGGTGTTTACGAGAACGGCGAACTCGGGGTAGCTGCGCAGCGCATCGACGTGCAACTCGACGGCCTGATCGCCAAACTGCACCGCGAAGGCGATTTTGCAGGAAAGCTCGGCGACCTATTGCTGTTGCCGGCGCCGGCGGGGGCGGCCGCGGCGCGCGTGTTGTTGATCGGTTTGGGCGCGCGGGCCACATTTACCCGCAAACAGTATCGAAAAGCGCTGCAGAGCGCGGCTCAGGCACTGAGCAAAACCGGCGCCAGCGATGCCGTAATCTACTTGACTCTGGAGGAGGTCCCGGAGCTCGATTCGAACTATCGCGCGCGCATCGTCGCTGAAGTGTTCTGCACCCATGCTTATAAGATCCCGGATCTCAAAACCGTCGCCAAGCCCAAGCCTCGGCCTTTGTCGACGGTCAGCGTCGCCATGGCGGATGCGCGTGCCGCGAAAGCTGGGGCGACGGGCCTTGCCGTTGGCGCCGCGATCGGCGCCGGCATCGAGTTGGCGCGCGATCTCGCCAATCTCCCGCCCAACATCTGTACACCCATCTATATAGGGAATCGCGCAACACAGTTATCCAAGGAATTCCCCAGCATCAAGACCAAGATCCTGGATGGGGCCGCGATCAAAGCCCTGAAAATGGGGGCATTTCTCGCAGTCACGCAGGGCTCGGTGCAACCGCCGCGGCTCATCGTTTGCGAATACCGCGGCGGCGCCAAGACCCTCGCCCCGATATGCCTCGTCGGCAAGGGCATCACTTTCGATACCGGCGGCATTTCCCTGAAAGACCCCGGCGCGATGGACGAAATGAAATTCGACATGAGCGGCGGAGCTACCGTGCTCGGCACGCTGCGCACCGTGGCGGAACTGGAATTGCCGATCAACGTGGTCGTGATCGTTGCGGCGTGCGAGAACATGCCGAGCGGTTCGGCCGTCAAACCCTCCGACATCGTCACCAGCATGTCCGGCCAGACGGTCGAAATTCTCAACACCGACGCTGAAGGACGTTTGGTCCTGTGCGACGCCATAACTTACAGCCGACGCTTCAAGCCGCAGGCGGTCATCGACGTCGCCACATTGACCGGCGCCTGTATCGTCGCACTGGGCAATCATGTGAGCGGCCTGATGAGCAACGATGAGCCCCTGGCGGAAGAGTTGAAGGCCGCCGGCCTGCGCGCAGATGACCGCGCCTGGCGGCTGCCGATCGGCGAGGAATATGTCGATCAATTGAAGAGCAACTTCGCGGATATCGCGAACGTCGGCGGCCGTGAAGGCGGTGCATGCACGGCTGCTTCTTTTCTGTGGAAGTTCGCCAAGGATCTGCGCTGGGCGCACCTCGACGTGGCGGGAACCGCATGGATGAGTGGTTCGCAAAAAGGCAGCACCGGCCGGCCGGTGCCTCTGCTGGTGGATTTTCTGATCGCCCGCTCGAAATCCGCATGACGGAGCGCGTCGACTTTTACGTTTTAAAAAGCGCGACGCCCAAGCAACGTTGGATCTTTGCCTGCCGCCTTGCCGAGAAGGCGTACTTGAGCGATCTGAAAGTCGTGATTCTGCAAAACGACTTGAGCGACGCAAAGGCCATGGACGATCTGCTCTGGACTTTCAACGAGCGCTCCTTCGTGCCGCACGAGCTGTGCCTCGATGAGAAATTCGATGCGGCTACGCCCGTGCACATTGGACTCGACGGCAGCAAGCTGCCCGCCGTGGATCTGCTCGTGAATTTGACGGAGCGTCTGCCCACGGGCTTGGAGCGCTATGCGCGTGTTGCGGAGATCATCGACGCGGACCTCGAGCGGCGGCGCCTGGGTCGCGAACGCTTCAAGTCGTACCGCGACCTGAAGCTTGCGTTGGATACTCACCAATTGGACCAAACGGCGAGTAATTAGCGGCCCGAAGTGGATAAATCCTTCTCACCTGCCGATCTCGAAGCGCGCATCTATGCGCAATGGGAAGCGCGCGGATATTTCGCGCCGAGCGGCAACGGTGCGCCCTATTCCATCGCGATACCGCCGCCGAACGTCACCGGCACGCTGCACATGGGACATGCATTCCAAGACACCGTGATGGATGCCCTGATTCGCTACCACCGCATGCGCGGCTTCGACACGCTGTGGCAGCCGGGAACGGATCATGCCGGTATTGCGACGCAAATGGTGGTCGAACGGCAATTGAATGCGGTCGGCCAGAGCCGTCTCGAACTCGGCCGCGATGCCTTCGTGGCGAAAGTTTGGCAGTGGAAGGACACATCGGGCGGTATCATCACCGAGCAAATGCGCCGCCTCGGTGCTTCCGTCGACTGGCGGCGCGATCGTTTCACCATGGATCCCGGCCTGTCGCAGGCGGTTACCGAGGTGTTCGTCAAACTCTACGAGGAAGGACTGATCTACCGCGGCAAGCGTCTGGTGAATTGGGACCCAATCCTGAAGACCGCTCTGTCGGACCTGGAGGTGGTCGCCGAAGAAGAAGCGGGAAGTCTGTGGCACCTGCGCTATCCCTTGAGCGACGGCAATGGTCATTTGGTGGTCGCGACCACGCGGCCCGAGACGCTATTCGGGGACGCCGCCGTCGCGGTGCATCCGGATGATGAGCGCTACCGCGCACTTGTCGGCCGCAAGGTGCGGCTGCCGCTCACCGAGCGCGAACTGCCCATCATCGCCGACAGCTATGTCGATCCGGCATTCGGCAGCGGCTGCGTCAAGATCACACCGGCGCACGACTTCAACGATTATGAGATTGGCCAGCGGCACGGATTGCCGCTGCTGAACATCATGACCCTCGATGCGGCGCTCAACGATGCCGTGCCACCTCCCTACCGCGGATTGGATCGGGTTGCTGCGCGCAAGCGCGCCCTGGCGGATCTGGAAGCGCTCGGCCTGGTCGAGCGAGTCGAACCGCACAAGCTCATGGTGCCGCACGGCGATCGCAGCCATGCGGTGCTCGAGCCGCTGCTCACCGCTCAATGGTTCGTCGACATCAAGCCGCTGGCCTTGCCTGCCATTCAGGCGGTCGAGACCGGCCGCGTGCGCTTCGTCCCGCAGTTATGGACCGCCGTGTATTACGACTGGATGCACAAGATCAAGGATTGGTGCATCAGCCGGCAGCTATGGTGGGGGCATCGCATTCCTGCCTGGTACGATCCGGATGGACGCTGGTACGTGGCACGCAGCGAAGCAGAAGCGCGCGCGGCTCATGGCATCGCGGCGTCCGTGCCGCTGCGCCAAGACGACGACGTTCTCGATACCTGGTTCTCCTCGGCGCTTTGGCCGTTCTCCACGCAGGGCTGGCCGCAGCAGACGCACGCTCTGAAAACCTACTATCCGACTTCGGTCTTGGTGACGGGATTCGACATCATTTTCTTTTGGGTCGCCCGCATGATCATGATGGGACTGAAATTCACGGGCGACGTACCGTTCCGCGATGTCTACATACACGGCCTGATTCGCGACCAGGACGGCCAGAAGATGTCGAAGTCCAAGGGCAACGTGATCGACCCGCTGGATATCGTCGACGGCATTTCGCTGGACGCGCTGCTGGCCAAACGCACCACCGGCCTGATGCAGCCACAGATGAAACCTGCGATCGAGCGCGCGACGCGCAAACAATTTCCGCAGGGAATGGCGGCCTACGGCACCGATGCGCTGCGCCTGTGCCTGGCGCGCCTGGCCACTCAGAGCCGGGATCTACGCTTCGACATGACTCGGGTGGAGGAATACAGAAACTTCTGCAACAAGCTGTGGAACGCCGCGCGCTTCGTCTTGATGAACGTGGGGAATGAACCGATTGAAGCGGGCGGCGCGGAATCGAGCTTGGCGGACCGCTGGGTGCGTTCGCGGCTGAAACTCATGCTGTCGCGCATCGAGGCCGGTTTCGCCGACTATCGGCTCGATGTGGTGGCGAACGCACTGTATGAGTTCACCTGGCACGAATACTGCGACTGGTATCTGGAGTTCTCGAAAGCCGCGCTGCAATCCGAAGGCGCTTCGGCGGCGGCCAAGGCCGCAACGCGTTTTACCCTGATCGGCACGCTCGAGGTGCTGCTGCGCGCCTTGCATCCCGTGGCGCCCTTCATCAGCGAGGAAATCTGGCAGCGCGTGCGCCCCCTGGTCGGGGCGAATGTCGAATCCGTCATGCAGTGCGCCTTTCCGCTGGCGGCCGACCTCGACTCCGACCCGCACGCGGAAGCCGAGATGCGTTGGGTAATGGATTTCATTTTGGGAATCCGTCAGATCCGAGGAGAAATGGACATACCGCCCAGCCGCAAGCTGGATGTTCTACTGCAAAACGCCGCTGCCCACGATCTCGATTGCCTGTCCCGCAACCTGCAGTATTTGACGCGCCTTGCCGGAATCGAGCCGCCACGCGTGCTCGACGCTCAAGCTGCGCCGATTTCTGCCGTTGCTTTGTTGGGGACCATGGAGATTCTCGTGCCCATGGCCGGATTGATCGAACCCGAGGCCGAATTGGAGCGTTTGAGCAAGCGGCTGCGCAAGGCGGAAGTCGATTTGAGCAAAATGGAAGCCAAACTGAGCAACGCCGATTTCGCCAAGAACGCGCCGCCCGAGATCGTCGCGAAGGATCAGCAACGCGTGGCCGAGTTGCGCACCGAAATTGCCCAATTGTCCGCTCAGATCGCCAGGGTGCGCCGGCTCAAGGATCAATGACCATGGCGGATCTGCAGGTCGACGCCGCGCTCAAGCAGCTCAATGGCGTCATTCTCGGCAAGGATTCGCAGATTCGGCTGTGCCTAGCCTGCCTGTTGGCACGCGGTCACTTGTTGATCGAGGACATTCCCGGGGTCGGCAAGACGACGCTGGCGCACGCGCTGGCCAAGACGCTGGGTCTGTCGTTCCAGCGTGTGCAATTCACCAGCGATCTTCTGCCTGCGGACGTTCTCGGTGTTTCCATTTTCGATCGCGAGACGGGCAAATTCCGATTTCAGCGTGGGCCGATATTCGCGCAGTTGGTGCTGGCGGACGAGATCAATCGCGCCTCGCCCAAGTCGCAAAGCGCGCTGCTCGAAGCCATGGAAGAACGACAGGTGACTCTCGATGGCCAGTCGATGGCGCTGCCCGAACCTTTTTTCGTGATCGCCACACAGAACCCCCAGGACCAGGTGGGCACCTTTCCCTTGCCTGAATCGCAGCTCGATCGATTCCTGATGCGGGTGCATCTGGGGTATCCGGCACCCGCGGCGGAACGCGAGTTGTTGAGCGGGGTCGACCGGCGTGACCTCGTCAATACGCTCGATACCGTGATCTCGCCCGAAAATTTACACCAACTGCAACAAGCCGTGCTCGACGTGCACGTCGCTCCGGCGCTGCTCGACTACGTACAAGCACTGGTGGCACATACGCGGCGGGCGCCGGGGCTGAATGCGGGACTGTCGCCGCGCGCGGCGATCGGCTTGCTGCGGGCGGCGCGTGCCTGGGCCTTGATCGCCAAGCGCAATGCAGTCATTCCCGAACACATCCAAGCCGTATTCGCCTCGGTCGTCGAGCATCGTGTGCGACAGCGCAGCAGCGACGCCGCGGTTGTGACCCGGTTGCTCGAGGCCGTCCCGGTACCTTGACGGAGCACCGCACTCCTTGAACTCATTGCGGCAGGCGGCGACGAGAAAACTGCGCACCTGGGCCGCACGCCGCGGACGCGATGTGCTACCGATGCGCATATCCCGGCGGCGCATCTACATACTGCCGACGCGCTTCGGCCTGATGCTGGCGCTGATATTGGCTGCGATGCTGATTGCGGGCCTCAATTACAACAGCAATCTGGCTCTCGCCTTCGCTTTTCTCGTCGCCAGTCTTACGCTGGTGACCATGCACCACTGCAATCGCAATCTGCTCGGGATTCTGGTCGACGTCACCCCGGAGATCGATGCTTTCGCCGGCCGCGAAGCCAACGCCGAATTCGTACTGCGCAACGAATCGAACGTGGAACGGCCCGATGTCGAGATTCGAGTGTTGCCGGCGTCAAGCACGGGCGCGGCCGGCATAGGCGCGGCCGGCATAGGCGCGGCCGGCGCTGCCGGCGTGGGCCGGGTCAGCGCGCGCAACGACGCCGCTATCAATGTCGTCATTCCGGTTGCCAACCGCGGCGTGCTGCACGTCGAGCAATTCGAGTTGCGCACGCGCTATCCGTTCGGTTGGTTCCATGCCTGGACCTACGTACAGAGCCCGATCACGATCTTCGTGGCGCCGGCACCGCTCGGCTCGCGAACGCTGCCCTCCACCGGCGCAAGCGGCACCGCGGCGACCGCCGAGACGCGCGGCGACGAAGACTTCTCCGGTCTGCGCACTTACCAACCCGGCATGCCGCTGAAGCACATGGCCTGGAAATCGCTGGCGCGCGGCGGTGAACCCGCGGCACGTACCTATACCGGCCTGTCGTCACAGCCTGAATGGCTGGAATGGTCCGCTCTGGACGGACTCGATGCCGAGGCCCGTCTGTCGCAATTGTGCCTGTGGATTTTAGAGAGCGATGTTGCGCAGCGGCCGTATGGGCTGCGAATTCCCGGTAAAGAAATTGCGCCTTCGGGCGGCGCCGCGCATCGATTCGCCTGCCTGCGCACTCTCGCCGCCTTCGGCGCGGCAAGCGATTAGCATGGAGCGCGTCTCCTTTCTGGATCTTTTGAGCATTGCGGCATGTTTGCTGCTGGCGCTGCTGGCGCACGTCCATTCTCTGCCCGTGTGGGTGTCCATCATCGTTGCGGTCTGCGGCGCAATCCGCTTAGGCTTGGCATGGCGCGGCGGCGGTGCGCCGCCACGCTGGGTATTGCTGACGGTCGCCGTGCTGGTGATCGCCGTGACGTTTCTGCGCTTCCGCACCTTCAATGGGCTACCGGCCGGGACGGCGCTGCTCTGTTTGATGATGGGGCTGAAACTGCTGGAAGCCTCGACCCGGCGCGACATGTACATCATCACCTTGGGCATTTACTTTCTGTGCATCGCGGCGCTGCTGGAAAGCGAGTCCTTTTGGCTGCTCGGCTACCTGGTCGGAGTGTGTTGGCTCACCAGCGCCACTTTGCTGCGCCTCACCACCGGCCTGCCGAGGCCTGCCTGGCGCCCCAGTCTGCGTTACGGCGCGCGCATTCTGGCGCAGGCGGTGCCGCTCACGCTGGTTTTCTGGCTGCTGTTTCCACGGCTCGGCGGCCCCTTGTGGGCGCTACCGGTCGATTCCGACAGCGCCGAAACCGGTCTCAGCGACAGCATGAGTCCTGGCGACATCACGCAATTGGCGCAGTCGGATGAAATTGCCTTCCGCGTTCACTTCCTCACGGCCCCGCCGCCGCCGCAGGAGATGTACTGGCGCGGGCCGGTGTTCAACGACTTCACCGGCCGCACCTGGAAGGATTCATTGGCCGTTCCGCGGCAGAATCCGAACCTGCAATTGCAAGGGCCGGCATATCGCTACATCGTCAGCCTGGAGCCGCATCAACATACGTGGGTATTCGCGCTCGACTGGCTGCAGCAATACAATCTGCCGCGCGCGCAACTGACCGCCGACCACACCCTGGTGACACCGTTCGCAGTATCCCGCGCCGTCGATATCACCGCCACATCTTTTCCGCATGCCAATTTCCTCCTCCCCATGTCCGAGCAATTGCGGCAACGCGAATTGAATCCGGGCAAGGCCAATCCGCGCACGCGAGAATTGGCGCTAAGTCTGCGTGCCCAACATCCCGGCGACATGGAGTTCGTGTCCGCCGTGCTGCAGATGTTCGCGCAACAGCCCTACTTCTATACGTTGACACCCCCGAAGCTCGCGGATGATTCCGTGGACAAATTTCTGTTCGAGACCAAGCGGGGTTTTTGCGGTCATTACGCTTCAGCGTTCGCGGTACTGATGCGCGCGGCGGGGATCCCGGCGCGCGTCGTGACCGGCTATCAAGGAGGCACGTTCAATCATTTCTCAGACTACTGGATCGTGCGCCAGAGCAATGCACACGCCTGGGACGAGATCTGGATCGAAGGCCGCGGCTGGGTGCGGGTCGACCCCACCTCGGCAATCGCTCCGGAGCGCGTGGAACGCGATGTCAGCGATTCCGTGAGCGCCGATACGGCCACCGTTAGTCACTGGCGCGGGCATGCGCGCTGGCTTGCCGATGCGCGTTTGCGTTTAGACGTACTGCGCGAATTGTGGCGCGAGCGCGTATTGACGTTCAACCAGGATTCGCAAGAGCGCCTGATGGAAATGCTGCACATTCCGGACCCGGACGGCGAGAAGTTGGTGTTCGTCCTGGCGGCGGCCCTGGCATTGGTATTCATTTGGTTGACCTGGCAGGTTCGCCGCGAACTCGACCCGCACTCGACCGATCCCGCAGCGCGAACTTATGCGAAATTATGCGCCAAGCTGGCCGGCGCCGGGCTGCCGCGGCAGACGCATGAAGGCGCGGAAGCTTATGCCGCGCGCGTGGCCGAGCAGCGGCCCGATCTCGCCGCACAGGTCGAGTCGCTATGCCGCTATTACTCGAATTTACGCTTCGCGCCGCCCGGCGGACTGACCGCAGCGCAATTCCGAACGCTGGTACGAGCCTTCAGGCCGGGCCACGTCAGGCCGGGCCACGTAAGGCCGGGCCACGTCAGGCCGCAAGATTCTCGCGCGTCTCGAGGAAGTTGATCTCAGGCCAACGCTCTTCGGTGAGCCCCAGGTTTACCCGTGTAGGGGCGAGATACACCAACTCGCCGGCATGATCGACGGCGAGATTGTCGTGCGCCTTGGCCCTGAACTCCGACAGCCGTTTTTCATCCCGCAGATTCACCCAGCGCGCCACCGCGACGTTGATGGGCTCGAACACGCATTGCACGCTGTATTCGTCCTGCAGCCGAAACGCCACCACCTCGAACTGCAATTGCCCGATGGCGCCGAGAATCAAATCATTGTTGCGCAGGGGCTTGAACAGCTGGGTGGCGCCCTCCTCGCAAAGTTGCGACAAACCCTTCTGCAGCGCCTTCATGCGCAGCGGATCCTTGAGAACCGCGCGCCGGAAGATCTCGGGAGCAAAATTGGGTACACCGGTGAAGGTAAGCTTCTCGCCCTCGGTGAATGTGTCGCCGATATTGATGGTGCCGTGATTGTGCAAGCCGATGATGTCGCCCGCGAACGCCTCCTCGGCCTGACTGCGGTCTGCAGCGAGGAATGTCAACGCATCTGCGATGCGTACATCCTTGTGAATGCGCGCATGGTGCAAACGCATGCCGCGGACATATCTGCCCGAGCACAAGCGCACGAACGCGATGCGGTCGCGGTGGCCCGGATCCATGTTGGCTTGAATCTTGAACACGAAACCCGTGAACTTCGGTTCGCTGGGTTGCACGGTACGTTGCAGCGTCGGACGCGGCAGCGGCGCAGGCGCGTGCATGACGAACGCAGACAACAATTCACGGACGCCGAAATTGTTGACGGCCGATCCGAAGAACACCGGCGTTTGCTTGGCATCCAGGTAGCGCTGCAATTCGAAACTCGGACTGGCGCCGCGCACCAACTCGACTTCCTCGAGAAATTGGCCGTAGCGCTCGCCGAGAAACTCGCGCGCAGCGTCGCTGGTGATTCCGTCGATGGTTTCATGGGTGCCGATCCGGCCCTTCTCCACCGGCACATAGACGTAGATCCGGTCCTCGATCAAATGATAAACGCCGAGCAGATCCCGACCCATGCCGATCGGCCATGTGATGGGTGCGCATTGGATTTTCAGCACGCTTTCTATCTCGTCCAGCAGCTCGATGGGAGCGCGACCGTCGCGGTCCAATTTGTTGACGAAGGTCATGATGGGCGTGTCGCGCAGGCGGCACACATCCATCAGCTTGATGGTGCGTTCCTCGACGCCCTTGGCGCAGTCGATGACCATCAGCGCCGAATCCACCGCGGTCAGCGTGCGGTAGGTGTCCTCCGAGAAATCCTCGTGACCCGGGGTATCGAGCAAATTGACGATGCGCTCCTCGAAGGGAAACTGCATCACCGAGGATGTTACAGAGATGCCGCGCTGTTGCTCGAGGCGCATCCAATCCGAGGTCGCGTGCCGCGTTGCCTTGCGGCCTTTGACGGTGCCGGCCATCTGGATGGCGCCGCCGAACAGCAGCAATTTTTCGGTCAAGGTGGTCTTGCCCGCATCCGGATGCGAAATGATGGCAAACGTGCGGCGGCGCTTGATCTCAGTGGATAATTCTATTTCTGTCACCAACTTGCTACTTCGATTCGGGCAGCAGGATTCTGCGCAGTACTGCTGCGTCTTCACGTCCGACGGTGGCTTGGTAATAGGCGCGTCTGATGCCGACCTGTTCGAATCCCATGGAATGATACAGACGCGCGGCCGCCGTATTGGAAGGTCGCACTTCGAGGAACGCTTCGTACATGCCCGCCGCCCGCGCGCGCTCCATCAGGTACCGCAGCATTTTGCGCGCATAACCGCGGCCCCGATATTCCTCGCGGATGCAGACGTTCAGGATGTGCGCCTCGCCGGCGCCCACGGACATGATTCCGTATCCGGCCATGTCGCCACCGGCATCGACGACGCGGCAAATGTAGCCGACCCGCAGACAGTCGCGGAAGATCCCCTCACTCCAAGGAAACTGATAGGCGGACTTCTCGACGGTGACGACCATCGGAATGTCCAGCTCGTTCATGGGCCGCACCGCGACCAATGCGTAATCGAGTTCGCGTTTGACGCTAGACACGAGCGCAGACCTCTCGGGCAAACTTCAAATCTTCCCACGCCTTGCGCTTGTCCGTCGGCGTGCGCAACAGATACGCCGGATGGTACGTGGCGATCAGCGGCACTTGCGAGATTCCGAAACGATGCACCTCAAGGCGCAGGCGGCCGAGCGGCGCGTCGCTGCGCAACAGGTTCTGCGCGGCAATGCGGCCCACCGCCAGCATGATCTTCGGCTTCAACAGTGCGATTTGCCGCTCCAGATACGGCAGGCATTCGGCCGCTTCGGTGCTTGAAGGATCGCGATTGCCCGGAGGGCGGCACTTGAGCACGTTGGCGATAAACACCTGTTCACGCGCCAGCCCCACTGCCCTGAGCATGGAATTGAGCAACTGACCCGCGCGGCCGACGAAGGGCTCGCCGCGCGCATCCTCCTCCGCCCCCGGTGCCTCCCCGACGATGAGCCATTGCGCCTGGCGGGAGCCGACGCCGAACACCGTCTGAATACGCGTGGTATGCAGACCGCAGCGCGTGCACGCCGCCACGCGCGCTTGCAGCTCCGGCCAATCGATGCCGGACTCGCGGGCCCTGTCGATGGGTGCCGCTGCAGCGGGTGCCCCCTGGGACTTATTGCGCTCCACCCAGGTGTCGATCCCCATCGCCCGCAGATATTCCTTGCGCAGCGCGTGGCTCATACGTGTAGTACCGGGCGATTACGCCGACGCAACTTGCGGTAGACCCAGACGAGGGGAGCAGATGCCGCGTAGCTGCTGGAGATCACCAGCAAAGTGATCGGCGGATAAAGGAAAATGAGCACGAAAGCCAAAGGCACGAAGATGATGTACGTGAACCGCACCTTGGCACCGGGATTGGCGTATTTGAAGCTGTTGAAGGCAAAACGGCTGATCATCAGCGCGCCCGCAGCCGCGGTCGCAAGAAACGCCAGGATCAAGCCGGGCAGACCGACATCGGTCTGGTCGCTCGCCAACCAAATCAACGCCGCGACGATGGCGGCCGCCGACGGGCTGGGCAGGCCCTCGAAGTAGTGTTTGTCCTGGGTGGCGGCGCGCGAGTTGAAGCGCGCCAAACGCAGTGCCGCGGCCGCGGCGTAGAAAAAGCATACCAACCAGCCGACGCGCCGCCATAGCGGGCCATACTCGGCGATGCGGGCCACTCCCCACTGGTAAGTCACAATCGCCGGCGCCAGCCCGAAGGACACCATATCCGACAAGCTGTCGTATTCCTTGCCAAAGGCGCTTTCGGTATTGGTCCAGCGGGCGACCCGCCCGTCGAATCCATCGAAAATCATGGCGACGAAAACCGCGATGCCGGCGTAGGCAAACTTCTCGTCGATGGCGGCCACGACGGCATAAAAACCGGCGAACAAGGCTCCCGTGGTAAGCAGGTTCGGCAGCCAGTACACGCCGCGTTTGCGTGCTTGTGAGTCGTCTTCGTCGCCCATCGGCCGCATGATACCAGGGGGCCTAATGTAAGATATGCAGCTATGCGCTTGTCCCAATACCCCATATCGACACTGAAAGAGGTGCCCTCGGAGGCCGAGGTCATCAGCCACCAACTCATGCTGCGAGCCGGCATGATCCGCCGGGTTGCCGCCGGCCTGTACGTCTGGCTGCCGATGGGGCTGCGGGTGCTGCGCAAAGTGGAGCAGATTGTACGCGAGGAGATGAATCGCGCCGGTGCTCTCGAGCTGCTCATGCCCACGATCCAGCCGGCGGAATTGTGGAAAGAATCGGGGCGTTGGAGCAAGTACGGGCCGGAGCTGCTGCGCTTCAAGGACCGGCACGAGCGCGAGTTCGTCTACGGCCCGACGCACGAGGAAATCATCACCGACATCGCGCGCCGCGAGCTGCGCAGCTACAAGCAGCTTCCCGTCAACTTCTACCAGATTCAGCTCAAATTCCGCGACGAGATCCGTCCTCGTTTCGGCGTAATGCGGGCGCGCGAATTCGTCATGAAGGACGCCTATTCCTTCCACACCGATGCGGCCAGCCTGGCGGAAGGTTATCGGGCCATGTACGACGCTTATTCGCGCATCTTCACGCGCATGGGCCTGAAGTTCCGTGCGGTAAAGGCTGATGGCGGCAGCATCGGCGGCGATACGTCGCAGGAATTCCACGTTCTGGCCGAATCGGGCGAGGACGCCATCGCGTTTTCGGACGGCGACGATTACGCGGCAAATCTGGAGACGGCCGCCACCTTGCCGGCCTCCGCTCCCCGCCCCGCCGCCTCGCAGCCTCTCACCAAGGTCCCGACCCCCAATGCCCGCAGCATCGCCGAACTGAGCGCGCAGCTGCACATAAATGCCTCGCAATGCGTGAAGACGCTGCTGGTCGATGGCAGCGACGGCGATGTGGTTGCCCTGATTATCCGAGGTGATCACGAACTCAACGCGGTCAAGTCGCAAAAACTCGCCGGCGTCGCCACCCCCTTGCGCATGGCCAGCGCCGAGCGCGTACGCACCGCAACGGGCAGCGAACCCGGCTTTTTGGGGCCCATCGGCTTCCCAGGCAAGATCTTCGTCGATCATGCGGCGGCTCACATGGCCGACTTCGTGTGCGGTGCCAACGAGAAGGACATGCACTTCCGCGGCGTCAACTGGGGCCGCGATCTGGCTGAGCCTGACTCCGTGGACATTCGCAACGCGCAGGCCGGCGACCCCAGTCCAACCGGTAGCGGCAGCTTGCGGTTGGCCCGAGGCATCGAAGTGGGCCACATTTTCCAATTGGGGTGCCTATATAGCGAGGCCATGAATGCCACCGTGCTGGACGAACAGGGCAACGCGCTGGCCATGCACATGGGCTGCTATGGCATAGGCATGACGCGAGTGGTGGCGGCAGCCATCGAACAGAATCACGATGCCAACGGCATCATCTGGCCGCAGGCCCTCGCCCCGTTTCAAGTGGTGCTGGTGCCGATCAACTACCAGAAGTCGACACGCGTGCAGGAGACGGCGGACGCCCTGTACCAGGCGTTCAATGCCGCGGGCATCGATGCGTTGCTCGACGATCGGGATGCGCGTCCCGGGGTCAAATTCGCCGACTCGGAGCTGCTGGGAATTCCTCATCGCCTGGTGATCGGGGAACGCACCCTGAACGCCGGCAAGCTCGAATACCGGCATCGACGCGAGACCGAAGCCACCGAGATCCCGGCGGAAGACCCAGTGGCCTTCATCCGACACAAGCTAAAAGGCTGAGCCGCGTGCGGCTTAGGCCTGCGGCTGCGTTGCTATCTTGGTTGGCCCTCGCCGGCACCGTACAGGCAGGCGCCGCACAGGCAGGCGCCGCGCAAGCGGGGCAACAGCGCGATCCGGAGCTCAAGGAGCTGCTGCAGCAGGTCATCGAGAGCAGCGCGTGCTTTACCGCCAAATACGACGCCGAGGTTTGGTACAAGACCATGGAACCCCGGCTCGTGAAGTTTCTGCCCACCCACGAGGCGCGGGTCGAGATCCTGGATCAGGTCTATTGCGAGGCCAAGCGCGATCCGACGCTGCAGATACCACCGGATCTGGTAATGGCGCTGATGGAGGTGGAGAGTCGCTTCGATCGCTGGGCCGTGTCCTCCGCCGGCGCGGTCGGGCTCATGCAGGTCATGCCCTTTTGGCCGCGCCAACTCGGCCTAGAGAATCAGTTGGTCAAGGTCGCGCCCAACATCCGCATGGGGTGCGAAATCCTGCGCTACTACCTGCGCGTCGAGCATCACGACTGGGTCCGGGCGCTGGCGCGCTACAACGGCAGCGTCGGCCGCAACACCTACCCGGCTTTGGTGATGGAACGCTGGCAGCGAGTCTGGCGCTTCTAGCGCACCTGGAAGTTCCTCGGCAGCCGCGCCACGACCTCCGCATCCGGGGCCACGTCCTCGATGGCATCGACCCGCGCCTGCGTAGGCCCGATCTTCAGCCAATCGCTCAAGGCCAGTACCGCGGCCGCCTCTCCTTGCGCGAGCACCTCCACTGAACCGTCTGCCAGGTTGCGCGCAATGCCGCGCACACCCAGCCTCTCAGCCTCGATGCGCGTGCTGTGCCGAAAGAATACGCCCTGAACCTTGCCGACGACGCGAAACCCGCGAATGACCTCGCCCAAGGGGAAAATCGGCTCTCTGACTTAATTGGGAACCGGTGCGGGCGCATCGGTTGGGTGGTGGGTGTTGGCGAGGGCAGTGGCGGCGTGATGCTTGGCTTGCATGGCGGCCAAACGCGCCCGCGTATATTCCCCCGCCTGCAGATGATCTTCCGCCCGGGTAATGGCCGCGGTGGCAGCATCCAATTCAGGGGATGAACCGCTGGAAGCACCCGCGGTGCGTGCAGCAGCGATGGCTTGGCGAGCATCGCTCATTTCTTGAACGGGCGGGCCTCCGCGGCAGCCAATGAGGCATGCGACTCCGATCAAAACAGCCATGAATCGCAACATAGGGCAGGCGACACTAACAATAGCTGTCTGAGCCGTCAAACGAAGCCCCGCTATACTAGGGGCCTTCGAGCCGGAAAGACCCGTTGCGCCGGCGCAGCATTCACTGACAATTCTTCGCGCTTTGGGCTCAAGACTACCGATGAACGAAATTTTGGTTTTGTATTATTCACGCCAAGGCAGCACCGCCGCGCTAGCTCGGCAAATTTGCCGCGGCGTCGAGTCGGTGGCGGGAATGCAGGCGCGATTGCGCACAGTGCCCCCGGTCACCGCCGGCACGGAGCCGCAAATCGCAGCAGTGCCCGAGGCGGGACCGCCGTACGCCACCCATGAAGACCTGTCGCAGTGCTGCGGACTGGTGCTCGGCAGCCCGACACGCTTCGGCAACATGGCGGCGCCGCTGAAGTTCTTTCTCGACGGTACCGGCGCCGAGTGGCTCTCCGGCGCCTTGGTCGGCAAACCGGCCGCCGTGTTCACCTCGACTCAGACATTGCACGGCGGCCAGGAATCGACCCTGCTGTCCATGATGCTGCCGCTTCTGCACCATGGCATGTATCTGGTCGGTCTGCCGTTCACCGAGCGCGGCCTGCATGATTCTAAAGGCGGCGGCACACCCTACGGCGCCAGCCATGTCGTGGAGCACAGCGGCCACGGCGAGCTTTCCGAGGCCGAGCGCGAGCTGGCCCGGGCTTTGGGAGCGCGAGTCGCGACACTCGCTGCAAAATTACTGTCAGCATGAGCCTTGGGATACCATGAGCCTGCGTGCCACTTCCCGCCGGCTCACCATCTGGCTGTGGATCGCCGTCAGTTTGAGCCTGCTGGCATGGACCCTGGCGGGTTACCCAATACTGATTTGCTTCATCGCCGTGGTGCCGCTGCTGGCCCCGCTCAACGGCTTGATCCGCGGAAAACGCTACACCTACGCTTGGGCGACGCTGTTCGCGATTCCCTATTTAATGTTCAGCGTCACCGAACTGTTGGTGAACCGCCGGGCGCGCTGGGTGGCTGGCATCAGCCTGCTGCTCGTATTCGGCTGGTTCTGCACTATGGTTTTGTTTCTGCGTGCCTCTCGAGGGCAGCGCGAATGAAGGGGATGGTCAAGCGCCGCTGCGCCACCAGCGAGGCCTCATCGAGTTCGTCGAGGATCTTGCATAGCGACGGCAGATCGCGGGGCATCCGTTTCAGCAGGTAATCGCAGGTTTCCGGCGGCAACTGCAGGCCGCGCTGCGCAGCGCGCAGGCGCAGAGCCTCGCTGCGGCCGGCATCGTCCAACTCCTGCAGTTGATAGACGACGCACGCCCCGGCTCGCGAGCGCCAATCCTCCAAGCGCCATTCGATTTGGCGCGGCGCCAAGTCCGCCGCGAAAACCAATTTGGTGGCCAATTCGCCCGCCGCATTGAACAGTTGGAACAGCGCGCGCTCCCAGGCCGCGACGCCCGCAATCTTGTCCACGTCATCGACGCACAACACGCGCGCCCGCTCGAAACCCGTCAGCGCCTCCGGCGGCAATCCCAACGAGGGATCCAACGAGAAATAGGCTCCTGCCCCCGCAGCGGCGGCGCAGGTCGCCTGCAGCAAGTGAGTCTTGCCCGAGCCGCGCGCACCCCACAGCCACAGCGGCGTGATACTCGAATCGCGCAACGCCGCGACGATCTCGGTGTTGCGGCCGATTGCAAAGCTGTCGAACACCGCATAGGCGGGCAAGCGCAGACCCAAGGGCAATTGCTTCATGCGCGTTCGCCGCCCTTACCGCTGTCTTTGCGCGCGGCGGCCGCGGCGACGGCGCGCCAGGAGTAAGTCATCACGTAATCGATGCCGCTCACCACCGTGGTCACGAACACCAGTGCGCCAAGCGCCGCTTCGGCCCACAGCGGCGGTTCAGCGAACGCCGCCCTGGCGACGACTACGAGCACGAACGCAGCCTGACACAGCGTATTGAGTTTGCTCACCATCGAGGGTTGCGCCGTGAGGGGACCGATGAACACTCTATAGGCGGCTGCTCCCGAAACGATGATGGCGTCGCGCGCCAGCGCGGCCGCCATCAGCCACAACGGCACCAGACCGAGCACAGTCAAGCTGATGAACACCGTCGCCAGCAGCAATTTATCGGCGATCGGGTCGAGGATCGCGCCCAGTTCACTCTGCCAACCAAAACGCCTCGCGAGAAAACCGTCGAGTGCGTCCGACAGCGCCGCGATCGCAAACAGAATCAAGGTCGTGTCGAGTTGCTGGTGCACCAGCGCCAGCGCGATCGGCACTGTGAGCAAAATTCTGACCAGCGTGATCAGGTTCGGGATTTGACGCACGACCTAAGACACCGTCAATGATGCAATTGGAAGCGCTGAATCCCGTTTTCGCCCGCGGCGAGCGGCGTGAGGCGGCCGCTCAAGACCAGCGCGCGCTGCAATGACTCTGCGCCGCCGCGAGTCGCGAGGCGAAATCTCACGGTGTCGCCGCTCATAGCCTGCACGCCGAGGTGCGAAATGAAAGTCTGTGATTCGAGATAGTTCTCGATGTTGGCGTATTCGCGTAAGTCGCTCACGCCCGTCACTTCGATATCCACCGGCTGCAGGTTGCCGCTCGCGGCGAACAAACTCGCATACAGGTCGGCGGCGCGATTCACCCCGTCCGCCGAGCCGGCATATTCGCTGCTGCGATCTTGGAACACGTGCGTCCAACGCACGCTCGCGGTGGCGCTGGTGGAATTGGCGCGGCCGATGAGCACGCCATCGCCGCCGAGGCGGCGGGCGATGTCCGCCAATACCGAGGGCGAGCCGCCGTTCACGGCGGCGTAGTCGACATGATTTTTTTGCGCGTCCGCCATGCTCGGCCAGATGATGGGGAGGCCGCGCTGCGAGGCCGCGGCGTCGACACTCGCCTTCAGTTCGGAAGTGTCCTCAGCCGTGATGATCTCGCCGGACTGGTTGCCCGACGGGGTACCCGACGGGGTACCCG
>Ga0182030_10003779_pt1 | contig 32362 bp, 30 predicted proteins | sample 812S3MmetaG_FD_121299 | JGI IMG/M metagenome (GOLD analysis project Ga0182030, IMG submission 121299) | Permafrost microbial communities from Stordalen Mire, Sweden - 812S3M metaG (Illumina Assembly) | ecosystem: Environmental > Terrestrial > Soil > Wetlands > Permafrost | place: Sweden... | reverse complement strand
GCGCCTGGGTGTCGGTATTGCTCATCGGGTCGGGCCGCGGAACGTGCTGGTGGTACATCGCGACGACGAGATCTTTGCGCGTGTAGCGATCCATGGTGGCGTCGAAAGCCAGGTCGGCGCCCACACAGGGCGGGCAACCGGAGCCGGTGAAGACCTCGGCGAGCACGACACGATCGCTGCGCTTGTCGTTGGCGCGATAGGCGTCCAGGTGGAGCGGATTGGGAAAGCGCTTGCGGTATTCGGCGTCGAGCATTTCATCGAGCCCGGTGGAAGTCCCAGCGTGCGTCTTGCTGTAAGCGGAATTGAGCGCCGCGATGGTGGAAGGGGCGGCCTGCCCGGCGAGGCGCGCCGAGACCAGGTACTCCAGGCCCTTCTCGTAATCGCCTTTTTGGACGGCGATCTCACCCAAAGTTCCCTCCGCTCCCGGTAGAGTGCGATCGGCTGCGTGGGCCTCACTGAGTATCTTCAGCGCCGCGGGCGTCTTCCCCAATTCAAACTCGATGCGGCCGAGAGTTGCGAGCCGGGCGGCACGGCTCTGGTTGAAGCTCTTGACGAGTTCCCGATCGGTGGGCGGCGTCGGGCTGTCGTCGCTTCCCTTATGTGCCGCCGCAGTCTTGGCGAATTGCGCCTTCCGATCGGCGATATATTCCGACTGCTTCATGCTGTCGACGCTGGCCTTGGCGTACTTTTCGGCATCGTTCAGCAGGACGTGATTGGTCAGCAGGCTTTCGGCGATACTTGCCGAGCGCGACCCTTTCTCCTTCTTGTCCTTAGCGCCCTCGAGGACGGTCTTGGCGGCTTGCTGGATGCGGGCCGTCTGGTCGGGCATCTTCGATCCCAGCGCCGACAGGATGCCCAGGTTTGCACCGGTGACGGATAAGCTGTCCGGGAAATCCTTCTTGAACTTTTCGAGCGCCGCGATTTTCTCCGCCGGGTCGCTGATGCGGTTGGCATCCTGGTAGGCCTTGACGTCCGGCGGTGTCTCAGATCGGCTGGATTGGGAGTGCGCCGCCGGAATGGCGAGCGCGAACAGGAAAGCGAATAAGACCGCCCGAAGTTTCACGATGACTACCTCCAGTCCGGCTTGCGTGCGCGGATGATCGCTATTTTATAACGATTCGATGTAGGGCATGCTTTAGCTTGCCCATACGACAAATGGGGCCTCAGCCAGTCCCACCAAAAACTGCGCGAGATTGACGGCGATAAAAAGTGGTCTTCCTAATGAGCCCGGCTGTCTTGCTCATTATGCCACCCACGGGCGGGCAACCAGTGTGAGGTTAGGAGCGAAAAGTTAGCGCGACGTCTGCAAACTTACTACCCAGGATATTTCTCGCTACTAAGCCACTTACACGGCCATAGCGCGGCGAGGCTCGAACGTGTAGCCGAACCCGCGAACCGAGTGAATCATGATGGGGTTGGCGGGGTCGCACTCCACCTTCTGCCGCAGCCGCAGAACGTAGACGTCGACCGCGCGATCGGTGATGGCGCGGTCCTGCCCCCAAACCGAGTTCAACAACTGTTCGCGGCTGAAGACCACCCCGGGACGGCTCATCAGGAATTCGAGCAGCCGGAACTCCGTGGCGGTCAGCGACAGGGGAACGTTGTTCAAACGGACCTGGCGGCTGGCCGGGTCGAGCTCCAGGCCGGCGGCTTCCAGCACGCGCGGCGGAGCCGCCTGATTGCGGAACTGCAGCTTGATGCGCGCGATCAGCTCGCGGACGAAGAACGGTTTGACCACGTAGTCGTTGGCGCCCAGTTCGAGGCCGACGATGCGGTCGGTCTCGGAGGCCCGCGCGGTCAGAAAGATCACCGGGATGGCAGCCAGATCGGCATCTTTGCGAATGCCTTTGCAGATATCCAGGCCGTCGGAATCCGGCAGCATGATATCCAATAGAACTAGGTCGGGACGCACCTGCCGGCAGAGTTCGATAGCGCCCTTCCCCGTTTGCAGCCCACTCATGGAAAAGCCTTCCTTTTCCAGGTTGTACTTCAAAAGGGAAAACAAATCCGCGTCGTCTTCGATTAACAGAATTTTCTTCATGATGCAGCTACAAACCTAACAGTGGTCGAGTTACGGATTCGTTAAGGTGTAGTGAATTCTGGATTAAGCCGCTCGGGAATAGGGTGCATTTGCTCACAGCCGGCCAGTCAGACGGCGTCCTCGAAGCGATAGCCAAAACCGCGAACGGTGGTGAGGTGGCGAGGGTTATCGGGCTGCTCTTCGATTTGCTCGCGCAGCCGGCGCACATGCACATCCACGGTGCGCGGCGTCACGAAGCGCTGCTCGCCCCACACCGATTCCAGAAGCTGGTCGCGGCTATAGGCGCGGCCGGGGTGGGTGAGGAAGAATTCCAGCAGATTGAACTCGGTTGACGTCAGCGACAGCTCGGCATCGGCATGGAATACCCGTCGCGCCTTGCGGTCGAGCCGGAAGGGGCCGATTTCCATGGCGGGCGGTTCGGCGTCCATCTCCTCGCGCCGCAGATGGGCCTTCACGCGCGCGATCAGTTCGCGCGGACTGAAGGGCTTGGTCATGTAATCGTCGCCGCCGATCTCGAGGCCCAGAACGCGGTCCACTTCGTCGGAGCGGGCGGTGAGGAACAGAACGGGAATGCGCGCCAGCACTTGAGATTGGCGGATTTGGCGGCACAGCTCGAAACCATCGGCGTCAGGCAGCATGACGTCGAGAATAATCAGGTCCGGTTTTGCCTGTTCCAGCAGCTTGAGCGTGCCCTTGGAACCAGTCAAAATGTGGGATTCATAGCCGTGACGGACCAGATTGTACTCGATGAGGGCGGCCAGCTCGGCTTCATCCTCTACGATGGCGATTCGCTTGGGCATGCAGTGGGCTGCGGGCTGAAGTTCTATTGTACGGCATGCGGCGGAATTGCTCTCAGCTTTGGCTGGCTCGCCAGCCTTTCTCGTGTGGCAGGCAATCTTGCCTGCAGGCGGGCTTTCCAGCCCGCCGGTCCGCTTGAACCTAAATCCGGCAGTTGCGGCCGGGCGAATCGCCGATCGGCCAACGGCTCAGCCGCTTGTGAATACGGCGGTTCTCGCCAGAAAGGTAAGCTGCGCCGCAGTTGGAAATTGCCGGCAGCAAAGGCGGTACCTGGCCGAGTGCGGCTGAACTACCGGATTTAGGTCGAAAGACGGCCTGCACGGTCGAAAACCCGGCGCGATCAGGCCAGGGGCGGCTAGGTGGCTAGGTGGACGCGCGAGTTTTCATCCCCCTTGGTGGCGCGAAGCGCCCTGCGTGCAGCCAGGATTGGCTGCCAGACAAGGCCATAAGATTACTGCGAGGCGCCGTCGCTCACAGGAATCGTCAGCGTTCCCACACCCCCGCTGCTCTTATCGCGCACAATCACCCTGACCGAGCTCGCCCGCGGATCGAACTGCAGATTCTTTCCGGAAGGGAGACCCTCTTTGAGCATTCTGTCGTAGCTCTCCTGCCGCAGATTCAATCCGAAGGTCTCCATTAGCGGGTTGTACGCGTTGCCGGCATTGTCGCGCCCCGCGACATTGACTTCCACTTGCCCGTTCCAACGTTCGCCTTCCGGAGTGAGACTCAAATTTGCCACTCCGATATTGAGTTTCAATAGATAGCTGTTGGGCGCCGTGGAGGGCCACAGAGTGCCGCTCAGCTCGATGGCAGTCGCGTCCACGGGTGCCAGATGGCCGCCCGCAGCTCGCCCTTGCGACGCTTCGGGTCCGTCACCGGCGGCTCCGGTTCGAAGTAGCCATTCCGGCCGCGCACGCTGACATGCTCGCGGCCGGGAATGTTCACCTTGAGGTTGTGGCAGGGGCCGTCATTGTCAGTCTTGGGATAGAACCCCAGAGTGTAGGTGACCCGCAAGTCCTCGAATGCGCTCACAATGGCGCGCTTGATGTCGTTGGTGTTGAGGAATGCCTTGCCGCCGGTGGCATCCGCCAAGGTCGTCAAGCAACTCTCGAGCGTTACGATGATCTGGCGCTTTGCGGCTTCCGCGGAGCCAATGTACTGCAGCACTGCCTGCCGCCCGCCGCCGTTGGCGGTGACCCAACTCGGAATCACGAACGACCCGTCGAGGGCATACGGCGCCAGCCCGCCGGGATCGATGGGATAGACCGTCACCCCGGTTTGGATCAAATCCCGCAGCACGGGAAGCTGATCTTGGAATTGTCCCGGCAGAAACATCTTCCCGGAAATGACAATCAGGTTCTTGCGGGCCGTCCTGGTGACGCTCGTGGGAACTGCGGTCATGGGTGCGTTCCCTCTGACTTCACGGACCCGACCGGGGCCGCTTCTGACTCCTGACTTCCATAGCGCGCAGCGATATTCAGGGCGAAGCCCCGATATTCAGGGCGAACCCCCGATCCCTACAGGCTCGCGATTACGATCCGATGGACTTTAATCAGGAGATCGACTTCCTGTTGGGGAATTGCCAGGGCGGCGGCGATTCGGTCCGGAGCTTCGCCATTGCGGTGCATGCGCAAGACCTGCGAGCGCTTGCTAAGGTTCAATCCGGATCGCGGGGCTGCGGGCGTTGACGATGGCAGAGGTTGGTGTTCCTCGTCCTTGAATTGCGCCGTCTGACTGTCCAGAGCTTTCTGCAAAGCGGCGACGGTCGTCTGGAGTTCATCCACGCGAGCGCGGGCACGCTCATCAGCCAGTTCGATCAACGCCTGGGATCGCCATGCGCTCAATAGGCTCAAGCCAATGGCGGTCACAGCCAGAACGGCCGAAAACCCCAGCAGGAAGACGGGCGGGGTCATCTTAAACTCCTGAGACGGTCCTGCCGGCTGGCGATCTCCTGAATGCGAATGCCGTAGTTGCCCTCCACCACCACCACCTCTCCGCGAGCGATCAGGCAGTTGTTCACCAACACTTCGACGGGATCGTTCAAGCACCGGTTCAATTCCACGATCGATCCGGTAGTCAATTTCAGGACATCTTTCATGGGCAGCAGAGCCTTGCCGAAGGAAATAGTGACCGGCAGGTCAACGTCCAGAAGGAGGTCCATGGTGCGCGAATTAGCCGGGACCGCGGGTGCCGCGGCGGTGGCTCGCGGAGCCGGCTGCGGGGCAGGCTCCGGCACCGCTGGGGGCACGATCAGCGCCAAAAGATTGGGGTTGAGCGCCACCAGCAGCGGAGCGCCGGCAGGGGCATCGGGCGTGGCAAATGCGAGTGTGACGGATGCCCATTCCGTCAGGCTCTGGTCGACAGTCCGCTCACCTCCGTTCTCCGTGGTGACTTCGCGGTGCAGGATGGTCCCGATCGACCGCGCCACTACAGCCAGGGATTGGCCGATAATTTCGAACCAGGTATTCTTCGCTTCCGCGGTCTCGACCGTTTCCAGGCCGGCGGCCTTCAGAGTGAGGGCGCCGGCATATTCCCAGGCAGCCTGCGGTGCGCCGATCCATATGGCGGCTTGCGGGTCCACCTGGAAAGGTTGCTCCCACCAGAGAAAGCTCTGGCCGCCTCCCACTTCGGACAAAGGGCCGCTGGCAGCTTCCCAACGCACCGTCGGCCGCTGGTCGGTCATGGACTCCAACACCTGCCCCAGACTCTCGGTCCACCGATCCAGCAGAAGGCGCGCGTTCTCGACGCCGCTCAGCGGCACGCTCATGCAGTCACCAGTCCGCGCGTTACCGGCCATTGTCCGGCCATGTGGGCCCGCAGCCGCAGGATGGCCTGCGATTTCAATTGCGAGATGCGCGATTCGTGCAGATTTACTACTTGGGCGATTTCCCGAAGGGTGAGTTCCTCGGTGTAATAGAGGCCCAGGACGGTTCGCTCCATCGGCGGGATGCCGTCAATTCCCTGCGCCAGTAGCCGCTCCAGTTCGGATTTTTCCAACAGGGTGGACGGCAGATTATCCTCTCCGGCCGGCAGATAGTGCAGCAGATCTTTTCCCTGGTCTCCCGGTGTGTATTCCAGGCTGGCGATATTCAGCCCGCGAATTTCTACCAGCCACTCGTGGTATTCCTCGAGCGTGATTTCCAGTTGCTCGGCGATTTCTTCTTCGTTGGGAGCGCGCTGGAGGCGCTGTTCGGCGGCAGCGATGGCCGCTTCAATCCGTTTGGCCTGACGCCGTTTCTGTCGAGGCGCCCAGTCCAGGCCGCGCAGGCTGTCGAGAATGGCGCCGCGGATTTTGTATTCGGCGTAAGTTTTGAGCTTGACGTTGTGGGTAGGATCGAAATTGTCGATGGCGGCGATGAGACCGATCACGCCCGTCGAGACGAGATCGTCCAGGCTGATGTTCTCGGGCAGACGCTCCTGGATCCGCCGCGCGATCAATCGCACCTGCGGCAGATGTTGCAGTATGAGTTGTTCCCGTTCGTTGTCACTGGTCATATCAAACACCGCGTACGAGTGCGTAAAATTTCGCACGACACAAACTCTTCGCTAAGCCGCTGACTGTGCGTCGTTTCTACTGGTTCCGCTCAGGATCAACTCCGCCACCCGGCTTTTGGTGGCGGCTTCCAGATCTTCCGGAATGCGCTGCCCTGTCGTGAAGAAAGACAGCGGCTTGCCGGTCCGCACGGCTTCGTTCAGAATGGGACCGAATGAGCCGGTTTCGTCCAGTCTGGTAAAAATCAGCCGTTGCGGGCGGAAGGCCTCGAAACTATCCACTACACGGGATAGATCGGCTGCTTTCATCGAACAGGACAGGGCCAATTGCGTGTCGATGTCGTCCCGGGTGGAAAGAAACTGCGCGAGAGAGGCGTAATCCGCCACCTCGGCTGCTCCCAAACCGGGCGTGTCGAGAAAAATCAGCTCTTTGCCGCGATGCTCCTCAATGGCTTGGGCCAACGCGGTCACGGTTTCAACGAGCTGAAACCCCACGCCCAGGATCGCGGAATAGGAACGCAACTGCTCCGCCGCGGCTACCCGGTAAGTATCCATGGACAGCAACATCACCGGCCGGCGCGCGGCAAGGCCATAATTTACCGCCAGTTTCACCAGGGTAGTCGTCTTGCCGCAACCGGGAGGTCCCACCAGCGCCACGATGCGCGGACGCAGTTCTCCTCGGCCCAGCATCGGCTGCACCTGGAAACGGGACTCCAGCTCCTCGACGAGCGCGTTGCGATAAGCCGCCTTCCCGGAAACAGCGCGCAATTTCGCGGACACCGTCTTGGCAATGCGCGCTTCGGCGGCTTCGATGATCTCGCGGGCCAGTTCCGGCGACAGTTCGCTGGCCGACAGAGCGTTGTAGGCATCCGACCCATCGGGAGTGCTATCGCGCCAGGCTGCCGGCGCCATGGCTGAACGGGTGATAGTCCGCCGCATGTTCTCCAATTCCTTCTTGAAGTCCGACATTTGCTCGGTCAGGCGATCCCCGGTGGACGAGGTTTGGGCGTTTGCGCCCGTCGCCGCAGTTTCCTGATCCCCCGGCATTTCAGTGACAAAGACCACCTCGTAAACTCCCAGGTGGCGAGTCTCGATCGATGATTTACGGCTGTTCACGAGCATGGCGTCGGGGCCTAACTCCTGCCGCGCCTGGGCCATGGCTTCTTCCACCGTATTCGCGAAATAAGATTTGATCTTCATGGGGCCGGGCTCCGTAGGAATGATCGTCGGACTGCGGGTTTTCCTGTAGGCTTGAGGGCTCACTCAAGGAACATCTCGGTGGGCTTCTGCGGGGCAGGCTTCAGCGGGGGTGGTCCCGTGCGGAAACGTCCCTGGCGCCGGCGACCGCTACACAGGGAGGCAAGCCGTCGGGATTGCCGGCACGCAGCTCAGAATCAATAGTTTGCCCGGGGGGGCCAGCCTGTGGTTAGTGGAGAGCCTGCGGCGACTTCAGTCCGCCCGGCCCAATGCTTGCGAATCGGTTCGCAGAAGGGCAGACAGAAGCCTGCCGCAGGCTGAAAGTCTGCCTCACGGCTGGGCATTCAAGGGATTTCAAGCGCAAGACTTATTAAGCCTGAGACGGGGGGCGAAATTACGCGATCGTCCCCAGGGATTGCACGCGCATTCCAGGCGGAACTTCGTTGTGCGCGAGAAAGAACAGGTTGGGCGCCGACGCCTCGGTCATCTGCCGCAGGAAGTAGCGTGCTCCCGTGGTAGTGATTACGACTACGGGAGCCTCGGGCGACGACACACGGCTCATCACGCGGTTGACCACGTCGCGGCCGCTCTGCGGCGCGATGGCGATGTGGCTGTTCTGCTCGCCGTGCTCCACCGCTGCCTCCACGGTCTGCTCGATGGCTGGGTCCACAAACCATGCGGGGAGTTCTCCAATGCGGTTCACGTAAGGCTTTACCACGGTCCGCCGTAGGGCCTGCCGCACATACTCCGTGAGCAGCACCGGATTGCGCGTGGAGCCCGCCGCTTCGCCCAGCGCTTCCAGAATCGAAACTGCATCGCGGATGGATACCCGTTCGCGCAACAGATTCTGCAACACTCGTTGCACCGAGGCCAGCGGCAAGAGCTTGGGAACCAGATCCTCCACCACCTTGGGGTTCTCCACCGCGACGCGGTCCAGCAGCCGTTTGGTGTCCTGCCGCGAGAGCAGTTCGTGAGCGTGGCGGCGGATGAGTTCCGACAGATGCGTGCCCAGTACACTCACCGGATCCACCACGGTATAGCCCGCGTTGCGCGCGCGTTCCGCCCGTTCGGTGGGGATCCACACGGCGCTGATGCCGAACGCCGGTTCGCGCGTGGCCTGGCCTTCCAGCTTCATCTGGCTGTGCCCGGTGGAAATGGCCAACTCACAGCCCTGGGGCAGTTCATAGCGCGCGATTTCCACGCCCTTGAGCGAAACCAGGTACTCCCGGCTGCGCAGTTGAAGGTTGTCGGTGACGCGGACGGGCGGGAGCATGTAGCCCAGTTCGGTGGCCAATTGTTTGCGGATGGCGGAAATGCGCCGCAGCAGCGCGGAATCCTGCGCCCCTTCCACCAGCCCGACCAGTCCAAGGCCTACTTCGATAGCCAACGGCTCGACGCGCATCAGGGCTTCTATGTTCTCTTTAGCGGCCGCCGGCTTCTTATCGGCTGGGGCCGCAATCGACTTGACCTCGCCCTGCCGCATTTTCCAACCGACGGCGCCCGCTCCGCCCGCCAGCAGCAAGAACGGCAGTTTGGGCATTCCCGGCATGATCGCAATAGCGCACAGCACTCCCGCCCCCAATAGCAGGGGCCGCGAATTACCGAAGATCTGCTTGTGGAATTCGGTACCCAGCCGGCCGTCGGAGCTGGCGCGGGTGACGATCAAGCCGCCCGCGATGGAGATCATCAGCGCCGGGATTACGGTTACCAGGCCGTCACCGATGGTCAGGACCGTGTAGGTCTCGATCGCCTTGCGAAGCTCCATGCCGTGCTGCAGCACGCCAATCAGGAAACCGGCCACGATGTTGATGCTGGTGATCAGAATACTGGCCACGGCGTCGCGTTGCGTAAACCGCGAGGCGCCATCCATGGCGCCGTAGAATTCGGCCTCCGCTGACAGTTGCTTGCGCCGCCGTTTGGCTTCGGTCTCATCGATCAGCCCGGAGTTGAGGTCGGAATCGATGGACATCTGCTTGCCGGGTAGAGCATCGAGAGTAAAGCGCGCGGTGACTTCCGAAATGCGCACCGCACCGTGGTTGATGACGATGTATTGAATGGCGATCAGCACCAGGAAGATCACCGCGCCGATGATGTAATTGCCGCCAACTACGAAGCTGCCGAACGCGCCGATGACTTCCCCGGCTGCCGACGTTCCGGTATTTCCATTGAGCAGGATCAGGCGCGAGGAGGAAATGTTCAGCGCCAGGCGGAACAGCGTCAACAACAGCAGGGTGGTGGGAAACGAACTGAATTCCACCGGCCGCACCAGGTAGAGCGAGACCATCAAAACGGTCACCGACGCCAGGATATCGGTGACTACCAGAAGATCCAGAACAAAGCCGGGCAGTGGCGTGATGAGCGCGATGACGATGCCGAGCACGGCAAAGGGAACGGCCAGTTGGCTTAGCTCCTGGAGGGGGAGTGCCCGTATCCAGTTCGGCATTCCTGCCGGCGCCGCCATCGTTTTAGCTGGTGTCATAGGTTTTTCCTAGATGTAGGACATGCCTTAGCTTGTCCAGGCGAGCGGAGCTCGCCAGCGCCGGCAGGCAGGCGTGCGTGCACCACGAAAGTCAGCACTGCCGCCGTCGGCTGTCGGACTGAATGATTTGTGACTGAAAGACGGGTGAGCTTCGCTCGCCTGGACACGCTAAAGCATGTCCTACATGAGGCGCACCGGTTTATGAAATGGCGTTGTGTAATGAAGCAGTTCACTTTGCTAATCCGCGAGCCACAATCTAACCCGGCAATTTTCCGTGCATGAGTTTGTAGATGTAGGCCAGAATTTCCGCCACCGCGCGGTAAAGATGCGGCGGGATCTCCTGCCCCACTTCGACCGACGAGTACAGCGCGCGCGCCAGGGGTGGATTCTCGACGATCGGGACCTGGTGCTCGATGGCCCTCTGACGGATGCGCAACGCCAGGTAATTCTTGCCTTTGGCTACTACCAGCGGCGCGGCCATGCTGTCCACCTGGTAGCGTATGGCCACCGCGTAATGCGTGGGATTGACCACCACCGCGGTAGCCGTAGCCACGTCCTTCATCATGTTGCGCCGCAGACGGTCGCGCTGCAGACGGCGGATCTTGGCCTTGATCTGCGGGTTGCCGTCGATGTCCTTGGCTTCTTCCTTGATGTCCTGCTTGCTCATGCGCAGATCTTTTTTGTAGCGGCTCAGTTGGCGAAACAGGTCCACGCATCCGAATACCAGGAACACTCCCGCGGCTTTCCAGCAGAGCTCCATCAGCGATCCGCCCAGAAAACCCCAGCCGACGGTCACACTCTCGAGCGGCAACGCCAGAAAGGCATCCAACTTGTCGCGCGCAATGGTATATACGGCCCACAGGAAGACCGGCAGCAGAATGACAGACTGCAAAAGAGTGGGCAGATTCTGCTTGGGTAGCTCCTTGAGCTTGGAGAGCGGGCTCAAGCGCGACAGATCGGGCGCCAGCTTGCTGAAACTGAAACCGAATTGGGTGGTGGCCAGGCGAAATGCGAGGGTCGACACGGCCACCGCCATTCCGCCCACCGCCAGCGGGAAAAGGTGCTTCCAGGCGATTTCCCAGGCGATGTGGGTCAGGTCCTCGCGCTTCAGGTCGGGGGCAAAGGCCAGCAGCAGAAGCGAGCGTGTACTGACGCGGAATTGCGCAAACCAGGCGGCTCCCCAGGCGCCCAGCAGACCCAGAAACACCATGAACTGCAGCGCGCTCACGAACTCCCGAGCCGCGGGAAACTGACCCTCTTCGCGCGCCTTGTGGAGGCGCCGCTGTGTCGGTTGTTCGGTCTTGCTCTGATCGGCCATACGGCGTCATATTCCCAGCATCTGGCGCGCGGCGGCCCAGGCCTGTCCACTGAACTGCCACATCACGTGCGGGAACAGGACCGCGATCCAGCTCAACACCAGGAGCGCGGTCAGCATTTTGGCGGGGAAGGCCAGGTGGAGCAACTGCAGTTGCTGATTCAGCCGGCCCATCAACGCCAGCGCGACATCCACCATCACCAGCAGCGCCACTACGGGCAAAGCCAACCGAATGCCGACCGTGAAAAGGCTGGTGCCCAGACGAATCACGATCTGCGCGGCCGGCAATCCCAACACAAAAGTGCCCATCGGAACCTTGTCCAGGCTCTGCGCGAACAGGCGCAGAGTTTCGCGGTCGAGCCCCAGGGCAAAAAAGAGCAGCCCGGCGAACATTTGGGCCATGACCAGTAGGATTCCGGAATCGGCCTCGGTATTCGGGTCGATGGTGGAGGCGTACGCGTACCCTGCCTGCAATCCCAATATCTGGGCCGCAAGGGCGAAGGCTTCCAATGCGATGGCCACCGAAACACCGATGGCGAGCCCCACCGACGCCTCCGCGGCAGCCCAACCGACCATCCGCATGCCGGTGACCATCTCGGCGTGTACCGCCGGCCAGCGGCCATACAGCGCCAGGGTCATTCCGAAAGCTAAGGCCGCGCGCGACGGCCCCAGTCCGCCCTTTATCCCCGGCAGAGGCACGAAAACCAGAGCTCCTGAGATACGCGCCAACACCAGCAAAAAGGCGTATAGCGTGCCTGTCGAGAGCGTGACGTTAGCGGGCATACCGTCCCAGGTCCCCGAGTATTCCGGTGGTATAGGCCATGGTCTTTTGCAGCATCCACGGCAACAACAATAGAATGCCGGCCAGAAATGCGATGAGCCGCGGTACGGTGCTAAAGGCCGTGTCCTGCATGGACGTGGCAATCTGCACCAGGCTGATGACGATGCCAACGAAGAAGCCGATCGCCAGCATGGGCGCCGCCACCCAGAAGGCCAGCATCAGCGCATCGCGGATGATTTGCACGACCGCATCGGGTGTCATTGGTAAAAGCTCTTCATGAGGGAACCGATCACCAGGTTCCATCCGTCCACCAGGACGAACAGCAGGATCTTGAACGGTGCCGAAATCATCACGGGCGGAAGTTGCATCATGCCCATCGAGAGGGTGCAGGACGCTACCACCAGATCGATCACCAGAAACGGCAGAAATAATACCGCCCCGATCTGAAAGCCGGTTTTCAGTTCGGAGAGGATGTAAGCGGGGATCAAGACCTGGAGATCCAGGTCGCTCGGAGTGCGGGGCGCGGGCTTATGGGAGATTTCGAGGAACAGGCGGACGTCCTTTTCGCGCGCGAAACGCACCATGAAGGTGCGTAGTGGGGCGGCGGCCTGGTCCATCGCCTGCTGTGAAGTGATTTGACCGGCTTCCAGAGGCTCCCATCCCTTGTGATACATGTCCGCCGCTACCGGCTGCATGATCACGACAGTGAGGAAGAGCTCGAGGCCCAGCAGCACCTGATTCGATGGCACGGTTTGCGTCCCCAGGGCCTGCCGCAGGAAATGCAGCACGATGGTGATGCGCAGAAACGGCGTCATCGCCATGATTGCGCCAGGGAGCAGCGTGAGCAGGGTCAGAGAAATCAGAACCTGCATGGGCACACTGAGTCCTGAAACTCCTTTTCCGGCCGATATGCCTAATAGAGAGAGTGGGTCGTTTGCGGCCCCAAACGCCGGCGCAGTTACCAGGGTCAGCACGAGCAGGCGGAGCGCCCTCATTGAGCGGCCTCGCCTCGCCTCACGTCCGGCGGAAAGCTCTGTACCAGCGAGCATCCGCCGGGCGACGAAGCCACCAGGAGCGAGGTTTCGACCATCCGTATCAGGTGGAGTGTATGGTGCGGCCCGAGGGGCAAGCGCTCCAGACACTCCAGCCTGCGAGCCGGCTTGCTTTTCACCGGCAATACGCCGGCGATGCCGCCCTTTCGCAGAAACCACAACGTCAACGCCAGCAGGGTCAAAACGCCAACCACTGCCGCCACCTGCCCAATTTCAACCATGGAAACCCGTCCTCAGTCGTCGCGGAAGTCCGTGATGCGCACGCCGAGCGTGTTTTCGATCACCACGATTTCACCGGAGCCGCAGAGCACGCCGCCGATGTAGATGTCGATGTTCTCGCCGGCGGAACGCCCCGTTTCGATCACGGTGCCTTCTTCCAGGCTCAAGACCTCGCGGGTCGTCATGATCCGCCGGTCGAGCTCGACTTCTATTTCCACCGGGACATCGCCCAGTGGCGCAATTTCTTCCTGAGGAGTCATCGGCGCATTTCCCGGTTTACATTAGGGTCGATCGCGCTCTGCCGTAGTGCTTTCGCCTTAGAGGTGGGTCGACTCAGTACCATTTCCACGCTTCCTTCTGTGGAGTCATCGGCACGATGCCCGGACTACAATAGCCCGCGTTAGCCTTGGATCAGGTTGATGGTGTCCTGACTTAAAGTGTTAGCGGTAGAGACCACTTTGCCGTTGGCTTCGTATCCACGTTGGTACACGATCAGGTTGGTGAACTCGGTGGCGATGTCCACGTTGGAGGCTTCGGTCGATCCGCCTTGGATGGTTCCACGGCCTCCGGTTCCCGGCACGCCAATGTTGGGCGCCGCGCTCGCCTGGCTGAGCTGGAAATTATTGCTTCCCACCGCAACCAGGCTGTCGGGGTTGCGAATCGACGCCAGCGCCACCTGGCCTACCTTCACCTGTTGTCCGTCGGAATATTGCGCCAAAATGCTGCCGCCATCCCCCAGGCCGACATTCACCAATCCCGATGCCGCTTGCCCGTCTTGGGAATGGGACGAGGACGCCGAGGGCTGGTCGTACTGTGTGAAGGCGCCACTGCCGTTGGTCTGGGTGAAACTCCAGGTCACAGTACCGCCAACCGTCGCGCCATCTACAAACTGCGGCAAAGTCAAGACTGCGGGACTGATGGTATTCACCGTGTCCAGGGTTCCATCGGTATTGAATGCCAGGTTGCCGGTGGCGACCTGTGCAGTGGTCGGATCGCTGAGATCGGCGGGCGGCAAAGTGGCGGTGTAGGTCCAGGCGTTGGGGCCGGTTTTCACGAAACTCAGGGTTAGGACATGCGAGGTCCCCAGGCTGTCGTAGATAGTGAGCGGCGTTGAGAATGTGGAGGTGTTATCCGCCGTCGCCGCCGAGTTCAGGTTCAGATTGTCACTGATCACGGTGGTAGCGATGGGTTTTTCGAGCGCGCCTACCGGAATCACGATGTTACTGACCGGCGCGTTGGTGTCGATATTGCCGCTGGCGTCGGAGTTCCAGCCTTGCACGGAGTCGCCATTGGCGGTCACCAGGTTGCCGTTGGCGTCGGTCTGGAAGTTGCCGGCTCGTGTGTACTGGGTGTTTCCCGACGTGGGGTCCTGCACCACGTAGAAGCCCTGGCCCGAGATGGCGCCATCGAGCACGCCGCCGGTGGTCTGGATGGCACCTTGCGCGAAGTTGCGGAGCGTGATCGGCACGGCCGTGCCGAATCCTACCTGCGTGGTGCCCAGACCCGCGCCCAGGGACTGCGTCACCAGATCGCTGAAGCTCATCTCGCTGGCTTTGAAGCCGGTGGAGTTCATGTTGGCCAGGTTGTTGCCCACCACATCAATGGCGGTGGAGGTTGCATTGAGTGCCGAAAGTGCCGTTGAAAAAGATGTAAACATATATTCTCCCTAGGGGGTCGGTGTAGTGCCAGTCGTGCCGGTGGCGGCGGTACTGCTGGCTGGTATAGCCGCCACTAGTTGGTTCATATCCGTAAGCATGGAAGTGAGGGTCGTACCCTGGTTCATGGACTGCTCCATGGTCTGGAACTGCGCAAGCTGCGTCACGAACTGTGTGCTGTCGGCAGGGTTGCTCGGATCCTGATTTTTCAGTTGCTCTACCAGCAACTGCAAGAACATGTTTTCGGTAACCGGCGGGGTAGCGCTGCTGGTAGTGCTCGAACCGTCGGTTGCCGGGGCCGATGCGGCCATTGGCGAAAGCCCTTGAATCATTGCGGATTGCCTCCAAATGCCGGCGCGGCGGCGCGGCCTATCGAATCGATGACAGAAGCCATGCGAAATCCTTTCCTTGTTCCTTCCTTTGGGAAGGATTCGCCGGACTTTCCGGCTCTTCCTGTTTCTGCTGTTGCGGATCGCGTTGTTGTTCGCGCCCGTCCTGGCGGGTCTGGCTCTGGGCATCCTGCCCCGAAGCCCCCGCCTGTGGGTCCGCCAATCTTTGGCGTTCGCTATCGGCCGCTGGCTGCCAGGTTGTGGCATGGTAGCCGGACTGCTCCAGCCGAGTCGCGAGAGAGGGTAAATCTTGCCGGAGATCCCCGGCCAATCGGCTGTCCGGGGTACGGACAGCTACGACAACGTCGCCGCCGCGTTCGGTGACGCGAACCTCAACCTTCGGTTCGCCTTCGCCACCGACCTGGATTTTGATGTCGTGGGCCGCGGCGGTGTGCGCGGGCGCGGCCGCAGGTTCGGGTTGCGTGGGCGCCGCGGGAGCGGACGGTTCGGAGGGAGCAGCGTGCTCCGTTGAAGCGGTGTTGGCGGCCGGTTGACTCGTTGTCTGGATCATCGGATTCGCCGCCGCCTGACTGGCGGGGGTGGATTCCGAGATGGGCGCACCGGGATCGGATGCCTTGTGCCAGCTTTCCGGACCGGCTTCCGATTGCTTCCCGCCGGTCGCCGGCGCCGGTTTTGCACTCGGTTCCGCGGGATTTTCCGTTGCAGCTTGGGGAGCCGCTACCGGCAGCGGTTTCGGTGCGGCCGCCACCGGTGCTGTTTCCGGCGCGGTATCCGCGGGTTTGAGCGTTACGGTAAAGGCAACTTTCGATGGCTGCTCCGGCCGGGAATTGTCGGCGGTATCGGACGGAGTTCCGGCGACTGTGGCTGCCGCGGACGCTGGAGCGGAGCGTTGCGACGACGGGCGAACCGGAGTGGGGGATGACCCTGCTGACGTCCTGGAAGTTGCGGGAGGCGGCGCGGGTGCGTCTGGCTGACTGACCGGAGCAACGATGGACGGGATTGCGGCCGGCGATGTGCCTGGGAGAGCCGGGGCGGTCGACGGGCTGTCGGCGGTTTGAGCCGTCACGGATGCGTCCTGTGAAGTCCTGGGGCGCGGCTTCGCTTGATTGGTGCTCACGGGAACGGCCGAGACTGCCGGCAACGGCGTGGCGGCCGGCGCCTGCACGATATCTGTGACGGCGGCAATTTCCGGGGGCGCCGGGCTGACAGGGGGTACTGCATCGCCCGTAAGGGCGGCGGGAAGAGCTGGATTCTCGGACGTATCGAGAGGTTTCAGTTGCGGCGATGCCGCGGCGATGGCGGCGGGACGCGGTGTAGCCTCGACAGACAGCGACTGCCTGGCTGACGGCTGGAATCTAGGCTGTGGTGTGGTTGCGGCCGTGGTACCCGTAGCTTTGGAGAATGAGTGGGCCGGTTGAGCAGGCGCTGGGGGCACGACGGCTGGCGCGCTGACGAAAGGACGGGGAGCCGGGGTGACCGGAACTTGCTCCGTCGGAGCAAATGCCTGCGGCTTGTCAGCCGCGGCGGGAACTGCGTCATTGGCAGGCATCGCAGGCGGTGCGCCCGCGTCTTTCTTGGGGGTCAGAGGGGCGCCCGATAGCGGAGCCGCGGCCGCAGGTTCGGCGAGAGCCGGGGCGACGTGGTCCGCGGCCGGCGCCGGAGACGGAGCGGCAGCATCGTTCCGCTGAGAGGGCGAAGGCTGCGGCGACGGGTCGGCGATTCGCGCGCTAGTGGCGATCGCAACGGATGGCGCGGCCGTATCCAACTGCTTGAAGTCCGCATTTACGGGCGCCTTCTGAGATACCGGCGCGTCCGGGGTCGAGGGTTTACGCGGCGTGGCGATTGCGATCGTCTGTGCGGTGGACGCCGGTAGCGCTTGCGAAGCTCGAGCTTCCATGAGTATCGCCGCGGCATGCGCGCTCGATGGCACCCAGGACGGCTGAGCTTCGACTGTCGGGGACGACGCGGCAGGCTTTGAGACAGCAGCATCGATTGCATTGGAGACCACGGTGAGTGGCGTAGCGGTAGGCGTGAGTCTGGGCTCGGTCGACGTCGATGCCGTTAGGGATGCCGGAGTCTTCGGTGGCGTAGCCGACGGCGCAGGTTCAGCGGGCGGAGTTGCGGCCGGCGCGTTGGATTGCGTCGGGGGCGCGTAGGAGGGAGCGGAACTCAGCCAGACTGCCGGCGCGGGCTTGAGCCCCACAGTTTCGGACGGTGACGCCGATGTCGCGGGTTCGGTATGCTTCGCAGCGAGCGGAGTGGGCTCCACAGATGGCGTGAGTACCGTCGGCGTGGTTTCGAGGGGAACGGGTACTGCCGTGGGCGTCGGTTCGGCCGGTGTCGGGTCGAGCGGAACGGACACTGAGGGTACAGGTTCAACCGGCGTGGTTTCGAGCGGCACGGGCATTGAGGGTGCAGGTTCAACTGGTGTGGTTTCGAGCGGCACGGGCATTGAGGGTGCAGGTGCAACTGGTGTGGTTTCGAGCGGAACGGGCACTGCCGAGGGTGCAGGTGCAACTGGCAGCAGATCAAGCGGACCTGGAGAGGCCGCGGCCGCCGGTTTGTCCTGCTTGCCGGTCTCAGCCGGAGCGAGCAGGTTCGATGGCGCCGAACTCAGCCACAGACGGGCTCTGGCGGCTTCTTCTTTGTTAGAAGGTGGCGCGTTCTGGCCGGACGGTTGAGAATCCGGCTGACCGACACTCACTACCAGCCCTTCCAACAATTCCGGAAATGGCGATGTTTTGTCCGTCGCGCCCACGGTCCCGCGGGGCGTCGAGAGATTGGCCCCGGCTGCCGCAGAGAACGGCGCCTGGAGATCGAAGGATGCGCTTGCGGCTGGTGCGAGAGATTGCACGCAGCGAGAAATGCAGATCGCGGACCAAATCGCCGCAATTTATTTTCAATGCGTTAGTGCAACACGGCGCGGCAACGAAATGCCGCGCAGCGTCCTCGCGGCAAGGTTTTGCCGCGACCTCTGCTCGTCCCGGTATTCTCATCGACTCGCATTTCAGTAGTTTGAGACATTTATATCCTATTTGTCCATTGGCCTGCCGCATGCTTTACACCGTGGCGTATGGATCCAATGACCGCAATGGCCGCGAGCGGCCTTCGTTCCCGCATGGAGTCGCTCGATCTGCTGGCCAATAACATGGCCAATGCCTCCACTGGGGGCTACAAGGCGGACCGCGAGTTCTACAGCCTCTACACGGCCCCCGAAGCGCAGGACTCCGGTTCATCCAGCACCATGCCCGTGGTCCAGCAGCCCTGGATCGACCTCTCGCAGGGCCCCATTACAAATACCGGCAACTCGCTGGACGTGGCGCTGAGCGGTCAGGGTTTTTTCAGTGTCGCGGGTCCGAATGGAACTCTGTATACCCGCAATGGCGGTTTTCATCTGGCCGCCAATGGCCAACTGGTCACCGCCGACGGGTATTCCGTGCGGAGCGTTACGGGTACGCCCGTGACCGCACAGAGCTCGCTCCCCATCGATATTTCGCAAGACGGCACGCTTACGCAGGCCGGGCAGCCTATCGGACAACTGGAAATTGCCGATTTTACTAGTACGGCAGGATTGGCCAAACAAGGCGGCAATTATTTTCGCCAGTTGGACCCGACGGTGAAGCCCGCGGCCCCCACTGGCACCACCGTGGAGCAGGGCAAATTGGAAGCGTCCAACACCGGCACCGCGGAGTCCGCCGTCCGGCTGGTGACCATCATGCGCCAGTTCGAGATGTTGCAGAAGGCCGTGACGATCGGCAACGACATGAGTAAGGAAGCCATCGAACAGGTGGCCAAAGTAGGTTCGTAACAAATGTGGGACATGCTTCGGCATGTCCAGGCGAGCGGAACTCGCGCGCGCCGGGAAGAGTCTCGGCGCCGGCAGGCATGAGTGCCTGCGCGACCTCGGAAGAGAAGGAGACCTCATGATTCGAGCTCTATATAGCGCCGCGAGCGGCATGAAAGCCCAGGAACTCAACCTGGACAATATCGCCAACAATCTGGCCAACGCCAACACCGTCGGCTACAAGTCGCGGCGCGCGCAATTTCAGGACCTGATGTATCAGAGCGTGGTCGCGCCGGGCACCGCCGCGGGGCAGCAGTCCGTGGTCCCCACCGGTTTGCAACTGGGTCTCGGCACGCACACCGCGTCCAACGAGATCATCTTCACCGAAGGCTCCTTTACGCAGACCGGCAACCCTCTGGATTTGACCATTCAAGGGAACGGATTCTTCCAGGTGCTGCAGCCCTCGGGCACGCTAGCCTACACGCGCTCCGGCCAGTTCCAGCTCGACAAGGACGGCAACGTCGTAAATTCCGCTGGGATGCCGCTGCAACCGCAGATCACCATTCCTCCGGAAGCGCTGTCCGTCAATATCGCCGCCGACGGCACGGTGAGTTATACGCTGCCCAATCAGACGGCCGCCCAGCAGGCCGGTCAGATCCAGTTGGCCAACTTTCAGAACCCGTCGGGCCTGAACAGCCTCGGCAACAGCCTGTACGCCCCCACGGACGCATCGGGCGATGCCACAGTCGGCGCTCCTGGCGGTCCTCAGGGGCTGGGAACACTGCTGCAGGGGTACACCGAGCAGTCCAACGTTTCCGTGGTCGACGAATTCATCAATATGATTCAGACCCAGCGCGGTTACGAAGCCAATTCCAAGGTGGTTACCGCGGCCGACAACATGTACCAGGAAGTCAATAATCTCCAGCGATGATGCCCCTTGCCATACTGACCGCCGCGAGTTGTCTCGCTGTAAGCCCGGGATCCGATCAGATCCTGGCCGGCGAGCTAGCGGCCGCCATTCCCGGTCTGACCGTGCCGGCTCCCGGGATTCCCGTGGCGCTCGCCCCGCTCCCGGAGTGCAGCGCGTCTTCCGCGTGCCCGAACTGCGCCGCATGGCCGAACGATTCGGCTGGAGTGGCGAACCGGATAGCGATGTCTGCGTCGAACGCCCGGTATCTCCTCCCGATCCGGAGCGGTTTCTGTCCGCCATGCGCAAGGCCATGCCGGAAGCCGATATCGCCATCCTCGAATACGGACGTCAGCCTCTACCGGCGGGCGAACTCGAGTTCCAGGCGAGCAGCTTGCGCCCCGGCCCAGCGGGCGCCCTATGGACCGGATACGTGCGCTACGCGGCAACGCACCGCTTCTCTGTATGGGCGCGCGTCAAGATTCTAGTCCCGGTAACCCATCTGGTAGCGGTGGTCGATCTGGAACCCGGCCGCGCGATTACCGCGGAGCAGGTGCGCGTCGAAACGCATCCCGAATTCCCGTCGACGGTGCCGGTGCTGACATCCGGCGAGGGAGCGATCGGGAAGTGGCCTCGCACGAAGATCGCCGCCGGTATGGCGATTCGCGCGGCGATGCTCCAAGATCCCAAAGTGGTGGCTCGGGGAGACACCGTGACGGTGGACGTTTTCGACGGCGCGGCGCATCTCGAACTGGAAGCGGTGGCCGAAGGTTCGGGCGCGGTGGGAGAGACTATTTCGGTTCTCAATCCCGATTCCCACAGGCATTTTCAGGCGCGGGTTGAAGGAAAAGGGAAAGTATCGGTGGGATCGCCCGCCGTCAAGGTGACTCCATGAATCGAATCGTGAATCGAATTGCGATCGTGCTGTTGAGCGCTGTGTTGAGCTTGCCCCTGGTGGCGGCGGATAAGGTCGACAGGAAGAGCACGAAAGCATCGGGCGAGACTCCGCTAGACGTCTACGTGAAACAGGCCACTGCCCGTTCGTCCCTGGTACCAGCCCCTACACCGGGCGCCATCTGGTTGTCCAGCTCGCGTCTGGCAGACGCGGCGCGCGATGTGCGCGCCAGCCAGGTAGACGACATCCTCACAGTGGTGGTGGCGGAACAGGCTTCCGCGGTCAGCACGGGCGCGACCAAGACGTCCCGCGTATCGAGCACCAAGAACTCGATCACTGCCTTGGCCGGTATCACCAAAGCGGCGGGCGCCTTGGCGAATCTCGCGGGGCTCACGGGAGACACTGAATTAAACGGCTCCGGATCCACAAGCCGTTCCACCAGCTTGAGCACTGTTCTCACAGCGCGGGTGATTTGCGTACTGCCTAATGGCGGGCTCGTGGTGGAGGCATCCAAAGATATTCAGGTGAACTCCGAGTTCCAGACAATTACGGTGCGCGGCGTGGTTCGACCCGCCGACATCGATTCCACCAACAGCGTGCAATCCAACCGCCTGGGGCAACTCGAAGTGAAGATCAACGGCAAGGGTGTAGTGGGCGATGCTATCAAGCGGCCCTTCATCCTGTGGCGCCTGATATTAGGATTGCTGCCCTTCTAAGCGATCGAAATGCGAATTCTTGCCATATCGGTGGCGTGCCTGTTGCTGACGGAGAACCTTTCGGCGGCACGTCTGAAGGATCTGGTCGAGATCGAGGGCGTGCGCGACAACCAGCTCATCGGCTACGGCCTGGTGGTAGGTCTCGCGGGAACCGGCGACAAGCAGCAGACTGTTTTTACCAACCAGAGCCTGACGAACATGCTCGAGCGGATGGGCGTCTCCGTGTCGCCGACGGCGATTCAGGTGAAGAATACCGCCGCCGTGATGGTTACGGCGATCCTGCCGGCTTTTGCGCAACCCGGGCTGCACATCGATGTTACGGTGGCATCCACCGGCGACTGCTCGAACTTGCGCGGCGGAATCCTGCTGCTGACTTCGTTGCGCGGGGCAGATGGGCAGGTGTACGCAGTCTCGCAAGGTCCTGTGGTAACCGGCGGGTTCATCGCCGGCCGCGGAGGCGGAGCGCAGACCACCGTAAACCATCCCACTGTGGGACGGTCACCCAACGGCGCTACGGTGGAGCGGCCCGCGCCATCGGTCGCACCGAAAAACCTGGTTCATCTGCAATTGCGGCAATGGGATTTCACAACATCGGCACGCATCGTGGACGCGGTCAACAAAAAATTCGCCAGCGAAACGTCGATTTCGGCGCATACCGACAATTCCGGCCTGGTCACCGTCGCGGTTCCGCCGGAGTTCGCCGCTCGCCCCATGGAATTCATGTCGCAATTGGAGAATCTGCTGGTGGAGGCCGACAGCCCCGCCCGCGTCGTAGTCAACGAACGGACCGGGACGATCGTACTCGGCAAGGACGTCCGCGTGTCGCCAGTGGCGATTCTGCACGGCAATCTCAGCGTGGAAGTGCAGACCGTCCAGACGGTGTCACAGCCAACTTCGCTGTCGCTGGGCACCACCGAAGTAACTACGCAGACCAACGTATCTACCAAAGAAGAGAAAGCACGCACGGTGGTGCTGAAGCAGGGAGCCACTGTCGAGGAGCTGGTGCGCGCACTGTCGGCGATCGGTTCGACGCCGCGCGATATTATCGCCATCCTGCAGAGCTTACGCAGCGCGGGCGCATTGGAAGCGGAATTGGAGGTAATGTAAGTGAGCTCCATCAATCAGGTAGGGATGCCGGGGATTGTCTCGTTGACGGCCGGCGCAATTCCGAAAGACACGGCCAAAATCAATCAGGCGTCGGAACAGTTCGAAGCTCTGCTGATCGGCCAGCTTCTGCATTCGTCGCACTCGAGCGACGGCGGATGGCTGGGCAGCGACGATTCCTCGAGTTCTTCGGCTACCGACTTCGCGGAAGAGCAATTGGCGAATACCATGGCTCAGCAGGGCGGCTTCGGCCTGGCGAAGATGATTGAGCACGAGCTGGGCTCGTGATCTCGCTTCGCGAGATGGAATACAGAAGTCAGAATACAGAAGACAGAATAATAACCTGGCGCCGCAAATTCAGGAGTCGGTTTTCCGCCCTTGAGGGGCAATCAGCTCATCGTTTGCGGCACCAGCCTTTCATTCTGTCTTCTGCATTCTGTATTCTGTCTTCCATGTCCCGCAGGGACATCGCGGGCGCAGCCCGCGCTAATAAAAATCATGCGACGCCGCGGCTGCCCCCAGCGGGAGTCCTTGTACGCGGGCAGCCTTCACCGAGATCACTCCGTCGAGATTTTGCAGCACGCCATCGATCAGCAGGAAGCGCTCGCCCAGTACGACGATTTTGTGGCGATCGAAAGTCGGCGGCGTGAGGATTGCGTTCATAATCCCAGTCTCATCTTCCATGCTGAGAAAGACGAATCCCTTGGCGGTACCGGGACGCTGGCGCACGATCACCGACCCGGCGATGCGCACCATGCGGCCGTCGGGGATGCGGGCGAGATCGGCGGCGCGCGTCACACGGAGCTTGTCCATTTCGGCGCGGCGGTACGCCATGGGGTGTTTGCCGATAGTCAAGCCGGTGCCGTGATAGTCGGCGAAGAGGCGCTCGCCGGTATTCATGGGCGCGAGCGGTGACGGCTCTCCGGCTTCCTCCTCCTCGGCGAACAGCGGACCGACCGAAAGGATGGCGCGCTGCGTCTGCCAGAGAGCATCGCGGCGATGCGCCTCTCCGAGCGAATTGAGCGCGCCGATTTCGGCCAGACGATTCAGCTCGTCCTTACGCAACTCACGGACGCGCACGGCGAGATCGTCCACGCTGCTGAAGGGCCGCTCCTTGCGGGCGCGCAGGATCGCCTTGCCGGCATCTTCGCGGAGTCCGCGCACATAGCGGAGTCCCAGGCGAAGGATCGGCCGATCGGTATGTTCGATCGTGCAATTCCAGTCCGACTTCACGATGTCGACCGGCAGGACGCGCAGTCCGTGGCGCTGGGCATCCTTAATTAGAATCGCCGGGGAGTAAAATCCCATGGGCTGGTTGTTGAGCATGGCGCAGGTAAACGCGGCCAGGTAGTGGCACTTCAGATACGCACTGGCATAGGCCAACAGGGCGAAGCTGGCAGCGTGCGATTCGGGAAATCCGTAGAGCGCGAACGAAGTGATGGAGTGCACGATGGTGTTCTGCACTTCGCCCGCGATGCCGTTGCGCGCCATGCCGGCGCGCAGTTTCACTTCGATATCGGCCATGCGCTTCTCGGAGCGTTTGAATCCCATGGCGCGGCGCAATTCCTCCGCTTCGCCGCCCGTGAATCCCGCGGCGATCATGGCCATGCGCAGCAACTGCTCCTGAAATAGCGGCACCCCGAGCGTGCGGCGCAGCACCGGCTCGAGCGAGGGATGGAGACAATCGGGCGCTTCCCTGCCCTGCCGGCGATTGAGATACGGGTGCACCATTTTGCCGACGATGGGGCCGGGCCGAATGATGGCCACCTGCACCACGATGTCGTAAAACTTGCGCGGCATCATGCGCGGCAGGGCCGACATCTGCGCGCGGCTCTCCACCTGGAACATGGCGACGGTGTCAGCCTTTTGCAGCGCTTCGAAAACCGTAGGATCGTCCTGCGGCAGGTGCGCGAGGTCGACCGTCTCGCCGTAGTGCGGCGGAATGAGCTGCAGGCATTCCTCGATCACCGCCATCATGCCGAGCCCGAGCAGGTCCACCTTGATAATACCCAGGTCGGCGCAGTCCTCTTTATCCCACTGCACCACGACGCGGCCGGGCATGGCCGCCGGCTCCAGCGGCACCACGGAATCGAGCTGATCCTGGCAGATGACCATGCCACCAGAGTGCTGACCGAGGTGGCGAGGAAGGTCCTGCGCCATGCCGTAAAGGTCGAGAAACTTGCGCACGCGCGGTTGTTCGAGATCGAAGCCGGCCTCGCGGAATTTGTGCGCGTGGGTGTCCTTGGGGTCGCGCCATTCGAAGGAGTGCGCCAGACTGCTGAGGCGTTCGAGCGAAGTGATCTCGAACCCCAGTGCCTTGCCGACCTCGCGCGCGGCCGATCGCCCGCGGTACGTGATGACGTTGGCTGTCATGGCGGCGCCCAATTTTCCGAAACGCTGGTAGACGTACTGGATGGCTCGCTCGCGCTTATCGCCGCTGGGGAGATCGATATCGATGTCGGGCCATTCGCCGCGCTCTTCGGAGAGGAAACGTTCGAACAGCAGCTCCATGCCGACGGGATCGACGGCGGTAATCCCCAGCGAGTAGCAGACCGCGCTATTGGCGGCCGACCCGCGGCCCTGGCAGAGAATGTCGTGCTCTTTGCAGAAGCGCACGATATCCCAAACGATCAGGAAGTAGCCCGGCAGGTCGAGCTTTTCGATGAGCGCGAGCTCGCGTTCGATCTGGCGCTGGGCTTTCTCATGATAGGGCTGATAGCGGACACGCGCGCCCTCGTCGGCACGCTTGCGCAGGAAAGACATTTGCGTTTCGCCCTCGGGGACGGGGTAGCGCGGGAAACTATAGCCGAGATCGGCGAGGGTAAATTCCAGACGCTCGGAGATAGCGCGGGTGTTGTCGATGGCCTCGGGCAGATCGGCAAAAAGGCGCGCCATTTCTGCGGGCGATTTGACATGGCGCTCGGAGTTGCGCTCCAGCAGGCGGCCGGCATCGGCGAGGGTGACGTGATGGCGCACGCAGGTGAAGACGTCGAGGAGTTCACGCTGCTCGGGAGTGGCGTAGGCCGTACCGTTGGTGGCGACGAGCGGGATGTTCAGATGGCGCGCGCAATCGACAATGGCCTGATTGTGGGCCTCTTCTTCGCGCTGGTAGTGGCGCTGGAGTTCGGCGTAGAGACGCTGGCGGCCGAAGATATCGAGCAGGCGCTGGCTGGGATGGCGGGTGATGCAGAGCAGTCCGCGCGAGAACTCGGCGATCTCCGCGAGAGTGGCGGCGCCTTCGCCTTTTTTGGCGCGCAGCTTCATGCGGGTGACCATGCGGCAGAGATTCTGATAGCCCTCGCGGGTTTCGGCCAGCAGCGGGTAGGAATGGCCGTCGGTGCAAGTAATCTCGGAGCCAATATGGGCGCGCAGACCGGCCTTCTTCATGGCCATATGGAAACGCGGCGCGCCATAGACGCCGTTGCGGTCGACGATGGCCACCGCAGGCATGTCGAATCGCGCGCAAGCTCCGGCGAGTTCCTCGGGGACAGAGGCGCCTTCGAGGAAGGAGAATGCCGAGCGGGCGTGGAGGTCGATGTACATGGGGGAAAGAAGCTATCAGCTATCAGCTGTCAGCTGTCAGCTTTGTCCTGCGTGGATTGAGGCTGCAGCGTCTTCCTTGAGGGAGACGCAGAAAGGCGCGGCGCTGAGCGCGAGACGCTTTAGCTGAAAGCTGATAGCTGTCAGCTGACAGCTTCTTTCAGTCATAACTTCCCTCCACGAACCACCCCCTCGGCTCGCAATAGAGCCGATACAGCGCGCCGTCCGACAACGCGATGTCCCATTCGTCGCGGAGCCAGGGGTCGGCGGTCCACCAATCGCCGGAGGTGCGCCAGGGGCCGGCGAGATCGAGAATTCTGCCGCGGATGGCGCCGGCGGTGACGAAGCTGGGATGGCCGGAGGCGAGCGCCACGTGCGCGGCGCGCGGTGGCCGGAAAAGTCGGATCGAGAGGCGGAATTGCGGGGCGGTGGCCGGGGCGGACGGCACGAATGCCGGCCCCATGCGGAAAGCGTCGGGACGATGCGTGTCGATCAGCGAAGGCGAACCGACGCGGTCGGGGCCGACGATAGATTTCAGGCGCGCGATGGTCAGCTCCAGCTTCACGGGTTCGGGCGCGGCGAGGACAAAGAGCCCCGATTGCGCGGACTGCGGCTTCACGGGATTCATCGCCATGCGGACTTCCACCACGGGCGCGGCCGGCGGGTTCTGCGAGAGATCGAGCTGCAGGAGTTTGAGGAAAGCCTTCGTATCGAGCGTGGGCACGGGGAGGCGCAGGGTGCGCTCATGGGTGGTGCGATTTTCGAGCTTGAGGTGCAGGCGTAGTTCGTTGGTGGCGAGCGCTCGGGCGGCGAGGCTGATGGCCAACGAGTTGATCAGGCGGGAGAGCACAAAGGCCAGCGGTTCAAGCAATTCCACGGGGTAGTCGAGCTCTATTTCGTCTTCGAAACGGAGCGGGTCGACCAGCGGGAGCAGCTTGCGCGCTACTTCTCCACGCGCCAGTTCGCGCAGGTACAGACCTTCGGGGCCGAGCCGCTCGGCAATGCCGAGAGGCGGCAGCGCGGCGAGATCCTGGAAGCGGCGGATGCCCCAACGTTCGAGGGTTTCCTGCAAGTCGGGCGTGGGCGAGAGCAGCGCGACGGGCAGGGGCGCGAGAAATTTCGCCTCATCGCCATATGGAATGATGCTCGTGCCGGAGAATCCGCGGGCGGCGCAGATGGCGGCGTCGGGATTGGCGGCGATGGCGATGCTGGCCTTCACGCCGAGCTCGGAGGCGCGGCGGGCGAGCGCGGCGGCAATGTCCTGCGGGAAGCCGAACATGCGGTCGAGGCCGGACGCGTCGAAAGTCACGGTATCGGGAGCGGTCTGCTCCACCGTGGGCGAGAATTGGAAGGCCAGCGCGGTCAGAGAGGCGAAACCCGGGGTACAGACGGATGCGTCCCCGCGGCGGTGGGGAGGATACGCTGTCGCGGGAAGCAGGTGGGATCCTTGGCTCTTCCCCCCGTGTTCCGCGCTCAGCTTGCCGGTGCCGTGAAGACAGGCGAACATGTCTTGCTCCGTTGAATGGAAGTGGCGCGCGCCGAAATGGCGCGCAGGAGTCGCGAGGAATGGAGCGCACCCGACCATGTGGCGTGCTCGCGGGCGCATTCCAATTGCAGCGACGCGCAGGTTTTGGCGTTCGACTGGCGCGCCACCGAGATCAACACGGTGGGAGTGTTTTCGACGGCGCGGCGCAGGCGAAACCAGGAGGTGAGCGAGATGCGGCGAGCCGTGGCGGGCGGAGTATCGCCGAGATCGAGAACGACCATCCCGAAACCACCGCCTTGGATCAGCAGGTCGACCGCTTTGAGGGCGTGCTCGGCGCTGTTGGAACGAACCCAAAGCAGGCGGTCGAGGTGGACGCCGGCGGCGCTGGCGGACGCCGGGTCGAAGGCGTCTTCGGCGTCGACCAGGGCGCAAACTTCTTGGCGATGAGTGGCTTGCGCGAGGATGGAGAGCAGCAGACTGGTACGGCCGGAGGACGCGGGTCCGAAGATTTCAGTGAGGCAGCCGCGGGGCAGTCCGCCGGTAGCCGCGTCGAGCGCGGGGACGCCGGAGGGGACGCACTCGGGCGCAGGTCGGGATTGCCAGTCGAGATGGCCGCCCAGGAGGGATTCGAATTGCGTCTTGAGGGCAACGGCTGGCATTTTCGCTTTTTATTCGCCTTCACTATATTTTTACAGGAAGGGATAGCGAGGTGTCAATGGGGTATTGGGAGGCCGAGGATTCGGATTTGGGACGGGGTTCCCCCGGGGGGATGAAGTTTGGTTAGCTCTCCACCACCCGCGTCCGATCGATGCGATCTATCAAGGCCGACGAAGCCTCTGGCCTGATCCGCCGCGGCCATCTCACGGGAACCCGCAGGTAATCCGGCGTATTATCTGTTTATGGCTATCGTTGCCGTCGCAGGGCGAAAGGGCGGGATCGGCAAATCCACTATCGCCGGCAACCTGGCGGCGGAATTCGTCCGCATGGGGCGCAGCGTGATCGCACTGGACGCCGATCCGCAGCACAGCCTGGCGACTTGGGCGGAGCAAGGCAACGGCATACTCTCGCACTGTGTCGAAAAGGTCGCCGACAACAAGACGTTGCGGGCCGGCGCGCATGCGGCAGACAAACACGTCGACATCGTGGTCATCGACACGCCTCCGGGCATGCCGGAGACCACCTATCAGGCGGCGCTCGCGGCGGACCTCATGCTGCTACCGTGCGGGCCATCGCCGCTCGATCTGTTCGCCCTCAAGGAAGCCCTGTCGCTCTCGCTCCAAGCGCGCGCCGAAAGGCGATCGAAGAAGCCGCGGATTCGCTTCGTGCCATCCAAAGTTCTGATGAGCAGCAACCTGAGCCGCGGACTGACGTCGTCCCTGAAAGGCATGGGTAAGAAGGTGCTGCCGGCGATCGGCCAACGCGTGGTGGTGGCGGAAGCCGTGGCCAGCGGACTCAGCGTGTCGGAATACGCGCCGCATTCCCCCGCTCACGAAGAGTTCCGCGCGCTCGCCAAGGCGGTGGAGAAGGTTCTGAAGCATGGAGCGCGAACATAGTCGCGCCATGTTTTTCTCATGCGCGGAAGAAGCGCGCCGCGACGATTTCCCGGTAACCGCCGCACCGCGTTAGCAGTCCCCTCGGCGCTCTCCGCCGCTCCGGTTTTTACTTTTTTGTTTTCCTCAGCGCCTTCTAAGCGATAAAAATACCGGACTGTTGAAAACACAGCCCTTACTGTACCGAGTTCCACTCGCATCTATGAAGTCGAGGACCGCTCGCTCGTGTTTCTTCCGCCATTAGACTGGACGCACCCGGTCAACTGCCCCGCGTGAAGATGCGTTTTGGTTGCAGTTCACCGCGCCCAGGTCGATCGCCCCGCGGAAAGATGCCTTCTGTCATCATGTTGGAATGTCTTTTCGCCTCTCAGCCCTATTCTTGCTTTGCGGCAGCCTTTTGGAGGCCCAATCCGCCGCGCCATTCGAGGTGGAGGAAGCCACCATCGCGCAGGTCCACGGCGCCATGCGCGACGGGCGTCTGACGTGCCGGGGGCTGGTGGACGCGTACATCCGGCGCATCGATGCGTACGACAAGAACGGGCCGGCGCTCAACGCCATCGTGATGCTGAATCCCGACGCGACGAAAGAAGCCGGCGAGTTGGACCGCCGCTTCGCTCAATCCGGCCTCACCGGACCGCTGCACTGCGTGCCGATGATCGTCAAAGATAATTTCGAAACGAAAGGGTTGCAGACTACCGACGGCGCCCTCGCGTTCGCCGGTTACCAGCCGAAGGAAGACGCCACTCAGGTGGCGCGCGCCAGAGCGGCGGGTGCGATTGTGCTGGCGAAATCCAACATGGCCGAATGGGCGTTCAGTCCAGTGGAGACGGTCAGTTCGATACTGCCCGGGTACACGAAGAACCCATACGCGCTGGATCGCGTGACTGCGGGATCGAGCGGCGGAACGGCGGCAGCCATCGCGGCCAGTTTCGGACTCGTGGGCTTCGGCAGCGATACCGGCGATTCCATTCGTGGACCCGCATCGCACCAGTCTCTCGCGGGAATCCGCTCTACCATGGGGCTTACCAGCCGTGCGGGAGTGTTTCCGTTGAATATGCGCGCCGATATCGCCGGACCGATTGCCCGCACCTTGGAAGATGCCGTGAAGGTGTTTCAAGCGATCGTGGGCGAAGATCCGCGAGACCCCGCTACGGCGACCTCCAAGGGGCGCGCCGTCCCCGATTACAGCCAGTCGCTGGACCGGAATGGCCTGAAAGGGGCGGTCATCGGCGTCCTGCACGAGGCATATGAGCGAAACTCGACCGATCCGGAGATTGTTCGAATCTTTACAGCGGCTCTGGACGACCTGCGGCGATCGGGCGCGACCGTGGTCGACCCGGCGAAGGTGGAGGGGTTCGACGGAGTCAAACGCCCTACTGGCAACGGCCCGTGCATGGGTTTCAAATACGACCTGAATCGCTTCCTGGCCGATCGCAAGGCAGACGTCCCGATCACGGATCTCACGGCGATTCTCAAGTCGGGCAAATTTCATCCCTCCGTGGCGAAGCGGCTGGAGGATGCCGAGAAGGGGCCGGAGAACGGTCCGGATTCGCCCGCATGCCAGGCCGATTCCGCCTATCGCCAACAATTCGGCGAAGCGGTGGTGAAGACGATGGACAGGCTGAAGCTGGATGCCTACGTCTACCCGACATGGAGCAACCCACCGCGGTTGATTGGCGATTTGAATACGCCGGCCGGCGATAACAGCCAGGTGTATTCACCGACCACCGGATTTCCGGCGATCAATGTGCCGATGGGTTATTCGCGCGGCGGCACGCTGCCGGCCGGGATCACATTCTACGGCCGGGCATGGTCGGAAGACCGGCTGATCGAACTGGCCTACGCGTATGAGCAGGCCACGAAGCACCGCCATCCGCCGGTTTCCACGCCGCCGCTGCGGTAGTACTGGATGCAACGGCCGGGAGCAAAATAACTTGCTACAGTGCCTTGGTAGGGGTGAGAAATGAAGACACGTTATTTGCTGACAATCGCAAGTCTGGCGGCGCTCTCGGCGGCCGCGCAGAACCTCGAACGCCGTGCCGATATCACCGGAGGTGGCGATCGCGACCACGGCAAGTGCACGATTGAAGTCGTCGTCGATGGGGTTGCCGAAGTCGAAATCCGCGGCGACCGCGCACTGCTCCGCAATCTGGCCGGACAGCCGCCGCAGTGGCGCCGCTTTATCTGCAACTCGCCGATGCCGCCCAATCCCGTTGGATTCCGCTTCGCAGGGGTGGATGGGCGCGGGCGGCAGAATCTGGTTCGCCCTCCCGAGCGTGGCGGGCCGGCGGTAATCCACATCGAGGATCCACCGAGCGGATCCGAAGGCTACACGTTCGACATCTTCTGGCAGATGGGCGGCGGGCCTCCTCCTTCGGAACAGATGGCTCCGCCTCCACCGGAGCGCCGCGACGACGATCGGCCTCGCGATCGTGACGACGACCGCTTCTATCGGGAGCGCGACGATTTCTACCGCGGCCGTGACTGGCGCGGTCAATTATTTGCGCGCGTCCGCCAGGATCTGGACTACGTGTCGCGCTATAGTTTCCGCGGCGACGATCGCTACCGCCTGGCTGCCACCTATCGCCAACTCGACGATCTGCAGCGCGACTACGCGTCCGGCCGCTGGGACCGCAGGGCTCTTGGCGAAGTGATCCAATCGCTCGACCGCGTGGTGGACGACAACCGCCTGGCGCCTCGCGACCGCGACGCGTTGCGCGATGACGAGAGTCGTCTACGCGATCTCCGCGACCGGCGGTAAGGCAACATCGGCTCCGATCGGTTGAGCACGATACTGTGCATGTTTCGTGGGGTAGGCTTCAGCGGGAATCTACCCTGCGGGCAGTCTCTAGCGCCAGTAACCGCCGCACCGGGAAGCAAATTCCCGTTTTCCGGGCAATTGCACAAAAAGGTGGGGCGGACGCCCTCGTCCGCGGCCGACCCCCTGGTCGGCCTCTTCTTCCCTGAGAAATCGCCAGCGAAAGCAGCCTATTCTGAAGAG
>Ga0182030_10003778_pt1 | contig 32364 bp, 25 predicted proteins | sample 812S3MmetaG_FD_121299 | JGI IMG/M metagenome (GOLD analysis project Ga0182030, IMG submission 121299) | Permafrost microbial communities from Stordalen Mire, Sweden - 812S3M metaG (Illumina Assembly) | ecosystem: Environmental > Terrestrial > Soil > Wetlands > Permafrost | place: Sweden... | reverse complement strand
TTTACTATATTTGCCTTTATGGACGCTGAAAAAGTAAAATATAATCTTTTTGAAGAGCTTGTGAAACATCGTGCTTTTTGGTCTTTTCATAATGTTGATATTATTATTAATATCAGCTATTATTGGGGCAAATGCCCAGAAAACCTATTATGTGGATGTTACTAACGGGAATGATAACTATAATGGATTGAATCCTTCTGCAAATTCAACTGTAACAGCAACTTATAAAAACATAACGAACCTGGCAAACAGCGACATTTCAGATATTCAAATTTATCCTGATCCTGTAACCAATATTTTAAATATTCTGTATAACGAAACAGGAATAATTACAATTTACGATATGAATGGTATACTGTTAATCAAAAAAAGTAATATCAAACAGTCAACCTCAAATTGATGTTAGCAGTTTACCAAGCGGAATATATATTATTAAAATCAACAATGATGAAAAATTGAAAATGGCTAAATTTATCAAAGAGTGATTTTAGAAGTATCTTGAATGAAATAAATTGGATCATATGAGAACAATAGTAACATTTCTTATTTTAATATTTTGCTTCAATCTGTTTTGTCAGATTCCTTCAGGTGGTAAAGAATGTTTGACACAACCAGCAATAAACAACTATGCTTTCAGCGGTTCTTGCACTGTTAAGTTAGATACAGTTATTGGTCAATCATTTTCGCAGGCAGTGGATTTTGCTACTTCATCTCCTGTATCAGCTAACGCGTGGGATAAAAATTTTTCATTTTCCGTATCATCAGGATTTCAGCAAAAGGATTGTCTGTTATTTACTTTTTATGCCCGGGTTTTAAGCGGGAATGGCACCATGCTTGCAGATATTGAACAAAATGTTGATCCATGGACAAAATCAATGTATCATCTATTTATGATAGATGATCAATGGAGGCAATATTTTTTCACTTTTACAGCCGCGGATACGTTGCCAGCAAATATTATCAATGTTGAGTTTGATCAGGGTGCTTATATTCAAGAGATAGAAATGGCAGACATACATTTAATAGATTATGGTCAGACATTAAGTATTAATGAAATGCCTGTTTCAACAGTAACCTATGACGGAAGAGATCCAAATGCTTCCTGGCGGGTGCCGGCGAATCAAAGAATTGACAGCATCAGAAAAGGCAAAATACAAATTACAGTGGTTGACACAAGTGGCAAACCGGTTCATGGCGCACAGGTTTCAATAAAACAAACAAATCATCTTTTCCCATTTGGCACTTGTATTGCCGCTGATGATTTTATTAATATTAAACAATACCGTGATTCTGCATTGACATTATTTAATCATTTTGTGATCGAAAACCATTTGAAATGGTTAATGTGGCAATATACGGATATCAGACATTATGCTTTTCAAGCCATAGATACCTGTCTTGCACACGGTAAACCAGTCAGGGGTCATAATATGATCTGGCCATCTTTTGCAAATTCTCCAGGCTACCTGCAAAGCTTGTTAGATAATATTTTAAGCGATTCCATCAATAATCATATCCAGGAAATGGCTTCAACTTTTACTGGTAAGTTAGTCGACTGGGATGTGATTAATGAACCTTATACCAATGTTGATTTTATGAATTTACTGGGATATCCTGATATGGCCAGCTGGTATAAACTGGCAAAACAATATGACCCTGTTGCAAAACTTTTCCTTAATGATTTTGGAGTTATAGAAGATGGAGGACTCGATACTGCCCATCAAAAAGCATATATCCATAATGTTAAATACATTGATTCATTGGGAGGGCCTTTGGAAGGTGTCGGTTTGGAAGCTCATTTTGGCGATCTTATGACTACTCCTGACCAGCTGATCCTGACTTCCCCGGATAAAATGGAATCAATACTTGATACTTTTGCTTTGCTGAATAAAGAAATCAAAATAACCGAATTTGATATAAATATTGGAGATTCTATATGTCAGGCTGATTATACGAGGGACTTTTTAACTCTTGCATTTAGTCATCCTGCCGTGAAAGGCATTTTAATCTGGGGTTTTTGGGAAACCGATGACTGGTTGCCACAAGCTGCACTATATAGAAGCGATTGGTCAATTAAACCAAATGGACAAGTGTGGAAACAGCTTTTATATCACACTTGGTGGACAGACACTGTGATCAATACAGATAATAATGGGTTGCTTCAGGATAGAGTTTTCCTTGGAAATTACAATTATTCTGTTTTATATAATTATAATACTTATACAGGTAATTTTACCATAACATCAAACGACACAACAAAAGAAATAACAATTCAATTAGCAAAAATTCCTCTTTCTATTGTTAATTCATCGCAGAATAAAATTCAAATTTCGCCTGATCCGGTCGGAAATACTTTAAATATTCTTGATCATGAGTCAGGAATATTATCAATTTATAATATAAATGGCGCCCTGCAAATTCAGCAGCAAATTACAAATGCACAAATTCAAATTGATGTAAGCAGTTTGGCCAGCGGTTTATATATTATTAAAATAAGCAATGAAAACTCATTGAAAACCGGGAAATTTATTAAAGAATAAATTTTAGAAATGGGTGGATTACACAAAACTCAGTCCGGAAACATTCGCTTTATTCCACCAAACCAATTATTGATACAGTTTGTAGCAATGCCATTAATACGTCGGCAGATATTCTTGAAGTGAAAATAATGCAAAATACGTTGAAATAACCAATTGATATTCTCCATTCAGGAGATAGCTTTTCCAACTCCAAAGGAGGAATATTTTCTTCAAATCGTTTTTCTTATGTTGTAATTCTAAATTATTCTACCGTGCTATTTGAAAAGAGAGGCGTTGAACTAAGCGCTGTATATATGGTTTTGCCGGATGCCGGATCCGTATAACTTGACGAACCTGTTGAAGCACCAATAATATAGGCTGCAAAATAAACTGTAACTCCAGGATTATATTGTAAGTCATAAAAATCCTGCATCTGAATAAGTTTGGAAAAAGTTCCTACACCGGGATTAATTGTTATTACATATGAAGAACTTTCATTTACAGGTAAACTATTAACCAGGGTGCTGCCAGGATTACTAACATAAACAATAACACTTTGATTATAATTGACTAACGGAAGGGTTCCTTTTATGTAAATATATTTTACATTAGTTTTGGAGGTTGAATCACTTGCCGAAAAAGCGGTAAGATTGGTTACTGGAATTAAAGAAAGGCTTGCATTATGAAAAATAATTCCTCCTCCTAAAAACGACATAGAAGGAATCTGAAGAATGCCAAATCCACTATGAATTATTGTTACGTTATAAATCCCGGTTTTTAAACCGGTAAAAGTATACAGGCCGGCAGTATTGGTTATAGACGTTATATTGAGACTATCAATTGTAACCGTATCACCACCCAGATTGGAAGTCATTTTAGAACCAGAAACATCATAATGGGTTACATAACCTTCCAAAGTGCCTGTTAAAAGTGGTCCGGCTGGTCCATTAGTTCCATTAGTTCCAGATGGCCCTTCAGGTCCTGTTTTTTCACATGAAGCAAAAATAAAGGCCAATGCCAATCCTGTAATAAATAAAAAAGTAGATTTCATAATATTCTTAATTTAATTTATAATAAACTGATTTTAGCACAAATATGATGCTATTTTTCTAATTTTAAAAGAATACCGTTAGAAAATTTTAAAATCCAGGTCAATAATTCGCGGAAGAATTTTACTTCCCCCCGAATCATCATCCGTACTTGCCCACTGAATCAATATGTCCCGGGTTTAATCGCAATCATTTGACTTTTATCCTTTCACTGTAGGGCTCTTGTGAAGCTTATTTTAGCAACACTTCCCCTGTTTCATTATCAAATAACACGGTTGATTTTGGAGCTAATTCAATTTCTATTTTTCTCCCGTTCAAAAGATTAAATGCGCGTTTCCCGCCATTTTTGGTATGTACACAGAATATACCTCCACCGGAATAAATCACATCACCGCTGTCGGAAAAAATATGACAGCCGGCATCTCTGAAAATCTGACGCATCAATCCGGCTTTCTGTAATGGCAAACTACAGAATACAGATGTCCAGCCGTTTTCTTTTTTTGTGGCGATTGCTGTCAGGTTTTTTTCTTTGAAATGTGCAATAGGACTGGCTTCCTTGTCATTGATTACATACACGGGAGGATGTTGGTTCCAGACCGTGTAAAATTCAGTTGTATCATGGTCATTTACTATAGTGGGCGGCTTTTGACTGAGTTGTATCCGCTGAATGTTCATGCCTGCAAGTTCTTTTACAAATTTTTCATTTAATTCAATTCCATTGCAATAACCGGGCATGTAATTCCAAACGATCGTTCGGTCTTCTTTCATCACATTCTTCTTAATAAAATCACGCTGCTCATCCGTCAACTTGAATGTGTTTGCAAACACGATTGCCTTGTATTTTTTCAAGTCCATTTTTGGTAAATCGAAAAGCAGGCATTCGTCAAATATTGCACCACAATGGTATGCATCAGCGGAAGCCCATTCCACGGCTGTGTGTGAAATGATGTCAATAGTCCAATTGTGGGCAAGATAATAATATACATCAACATCATAAACAAACAACACATCTGCATCATGCCTGTATGGCTGTGCCTGGTATTTATCAAAAATGATGTTCAGCGTTTTTATTTCTCTCAGCAGGGTGGAATCATCCCACCAGCCACCGATAGTTCGTGGTCCAAAATCGTAGAACCAACGACCGCCTCCTCTGCAGTATGTTTGTGTCAGGTTGCGACGCATTTTTGAAATATCCTCCTGAAGGGTTGTTGTCCGGTTGTGATATTCCGTGCAATATTTGTCAAGATAGGTGTTCTCATCCCATTCATCAAGCCATATTTTATCGTGTAACCTGCATTCGTCAATGATCCCCCTCGATTGACCGGAACCTCCGATTTCGCGGGCGATGCCAAGATAGCTCATAGGACCGCAAAGATAATCAATAAATGGTGAATTGAGAACCCGCTCCATCTGCAAGTGCCCCCCCGCAGCAAGACGTCCAAAGACATTGAAAAAATAGCCATAGAAACAGCCAGTGATTAAATAACGCGGCCAGTTTTCTTTGGCAGTCTTACCAAATAAAATAATATTATCCGCGACTACCTGATGCTGGCATTCGTTGTAGTCAATCATTTGGCGCTCGGTTTTCGGATCGCGGAAAATACCGTCAGCATGGACAGGATAACGTTCTTTTAAACCGGGAACAGTGGCTGTTTCAAAAGTCACTGCTGCATTGTTCCAGGCTTTTTGCAATTCAGCATCAGTTTTATATTTTTCTCTGATCCATTCCCTGAAACGACGGGTCATTGGAAGGCTCACATCCGGCTCGTGACCGATAAAACCCCAATAATGACCTTCACCATAAATGCCAGTGGCTATCTGTATTCCAAGCAAGGAATTTCCTTCCTCAGTACCGGCAAGGGCTCTGCATAGGTTGGTTATTTTTTTTACTACATCCTGCTGCCATTTTTTTGAAGCAAGACTATACCGTAACGAATTTTCCGTATCATGATCGTCCCAACGATGTAAACCGAATTCCTCATTGTTCGATACCGTAGTGTCTGCATATTTCACGCATTCTTCAGGATGTCCCCGGTTCCATTCAGGTGACGAATTACAACGCAAACGGATAAAAAATCCGGCGCCGGGACAGATATCCAATACACCCCGGATCTGTTTTTTTACCAGATCAAGATTAAGACTGTCGTTGTCATACGGGAAAATATCCTGCAAAAACAATTCTGCCTGAAACAGCCGTATGCCTTGATCCGCGAATTCCCTGATGCAATGTTGAGGCATTTCATCCCGCGTAAAACGACCACCCGGGCATGTAGTGTTGGCATAAATTATTGGCACAACAGCCCTCCCATTGATCAACAAACTGGGCTTGCCCAGGTAGTTTTTTATTTCAGGAGTCAGCACCTTCGTCCTCTTTCCGTCATTGCATGAAAACAAAAAAAAGCACCCCGTTGCCAGTATCAAAGCGATACCGCTAAATTTCTCCAATATTTTTGGATAAAAATGATTGGCTGCCATGTCTATTACGATTTTATTTTTCCTGCTTTTCATAAATTTTTATATAAATATATTAATTCCAAATTTCTTACATAGAAAAACCTCTTGATTTAGTTTTTCCTTTTGGTACCTGACTGATAATCTTTTTATCAGCCAAACCATTCCTGATAAAACTGTCTGATAATAATTCCATCGGATTTTTATCATTGTGTAAAGATGCTGATACAGCCATATTAAAATGTTTTTTTGTAATCATTTCAGGATGATTTTCTACATATAATTTTAAGATATCCTTACTGTTATTATTGATGGCTACTTCGAGTGGATCGTGAACGCGCTCTTTTCCCTTTAGTCCATCATCAATCTTATAATTATGCATCCCCGCGCCACCCTGAATCAGGATATTAAAAGCTTCAACATTATTCATACTTGCTGCATATTCCAAAGGCGTAAATGCCATGTCAATAAAATGATCTGTTAATTCTTTTGGGAATGGTACTTCTAAATCCATTGCCGTGTTTTCAGTAATATATTTTAACTTTTCAAGATCATTATCAAGAATAGCAAAATAAACATTGTAAGATCCCGGATTTTCATAGTATTTTTCTTTTAAATTTTCAGGCAGTCTTTCAGCGGTAGCTTTATTTGGAAAAGAAAGCATTCTCGGCTGCGATTCCCGAACTAGCATTTTATTACTTACCTTTTCTATTATATACCTGGAAATCTCATCCCTTCTCAAAACAGTTGCAAAAGAAAGTGGGGTAAGCATATTATGTTCATTGTGATCATATATCTTGTTAAAAGTAAAATCAAGAGGTGTTTTAAGGGTATCAACCAAAAATCGCAACTGGCGCAGGTTATTATCCCGAATTGAAGTAAAAATGTTTTTAACATTGTTTATTTCGGTTTGAGAAGAATAATTAAGTTCTTTGTTTAACCACGTCATATAATCCCGCGAAAAACCTTTTCCTATAAAAACACGTTGGTTTTCTTTATCTAAAAGATAAACATTCATATTTGCTTTATCATCCAAAACACTTTCAGGTTTTTTCTTAGATGAATAAAAGACAAGATTCCCATCTTTATCCGGACGATGATCAAGAACGATCCTACGATCAACTTTAAAGGTAAAATCAGCTTTATAATCGTTTTTAAATTTATCAGTATATAAAAGGTACCGGTTGGGATTGTTTTCAACCCATACAGCATTTATATAAGAATTATTATTTAATGATTCCGGCGTGTTGATAAATTTATTTGCATCAACCGAAAGTCTGGCAAGATCATTCCCTGACCGATCAGGTTCAATTGTCATTTCACCAACAAAATATTCCTTACTGTATGCATTACCCGCAAACCCTTTTGACCCGGCTTTAGATATATCTTTATTATTGCGGATTCCTTTATAAATAGCCTTATCCCACGCACGACCTACATAATTATTTTTCCCCGCTGAATCCTCAAAGGTAACATGATGAGTAGAAGCTCCAAAATCTTTTTTTAATGATTCTTCATTTTTAGGTGTTACCCTTAAAACAACCTTACCATAATGATTCTGCGGTATAAGATCAAGCTTCTCATTCCTGATATTAACATTCATTATCGCCCCTTTATCAATCTTTCCGGTGGATTTATAAAGGTTATCATAAATCCTGAACCTTCCATTATCGTCTATCCCGATAGAAAGGTTTATAAATCCATCCAAACAGGTAAGCATTTTAATTTTAACTTTTTCAATCTCAACTAAAAAAGAAAGTTCCTTTGAATCACGATCGGACAAACTTTCAACATTTCCGGCAAAATTATAATTTACTTCCTTCAACATATAAATTAAATATGAAACGCTACTATTTAGTACTTCTTATTTAGGAAAAACAATTTCTAACGTATGTGGCTCAAAGGGTATATTATTATCAAAAGATTCAATACATAGAAATCCATAACGTTCAAGAAAATCAAGAGGGACTTGCTTCTCAAGTGCTATATTCCTGATTTTTTCTAAAATAATATCTGGCTGCGGATCATCTTCCTGTTCCCATGTGATTTTTTCAAAATTCGGATGAACTTTAATTGTATCAACAACGATTAAATATCCATTTTCCATACTTTATATAAATTAAATGTTTTTACTTATTTTACTTATTTTATTTCTATCAGTTGCTTCCCCTCTTTTAATTCTATGGTTGTGTTGTTGTAAACAAATGTACCTTTCACTCCTTTAGGAATAACAACAGTCCCCTTTATTCCATTTTTATCAATCCTGTTAAACTCCATTTCAAAGACCCCAGGATATAATGACCATGAGGCTTTTATGTGATTCAACGTGCTAAGTTCAGGTGAAATTTTTACCGTTTTGTAACCCGGCTCCAGAGGCTCTAACCCACATAATATTCTCATGTAATAATAAGGCGGACATGTTGACCAGGGATGACAATCCGAACGAACCTTTCCATTCGGTAATTCAGGAAACGTTGTTAACCCTTCTTCCAATGCTGTTTTCCATGGATCCAGGCAGGAAACAAAATCTATTCCCGATTTGGTTTTTTCTATGGCTTCCATAAAATAAAATTGCTCCTCATACCCTAAGTATTGTCCGGATTTGTACTGTTTCCTGAAATGCTCTAATGCCTTCTTTTCTATTTCTTTTGAAGGAAAAACATTTGCCAAAACACCCATTATATTCGCGAGGTCATAAAACTCCTTTTTATTTTCGGGCGATTCAGCTACCAATCCTGAATCAGCAACATAACATAACTCAAATATCTTCCTGCTCAAGGATGTAGCTCGTTTCCTGTATTTCAGCGCTTCATCATGCAAACCAACATAATCAAATGTGTTAGAAATATTTTGTAAGGTGTATGCATAAGATGCAGAAAAATTAACTGAATGCTTTTCAGCCCCTCCCGGATTTGCCCATGACATTTTCCCTAATAATCCGGTACTATCAATCTGGTCATCAAACCAATTGATAAGTGAACGGGCACCATGCACATATTTTTTCGCGAATTCCTTATCCCCGCTGATCATAGTATAGTCATTTATCATATTAACCCATACCAACGAAAAAAAAGGGATTATCCAATGCCAGTCGTTAGGATATGCAGCCAGCGTCAAGCCATCTGGAATCCGTGAATGATCAAACTGATCAATTGCCTGACGATATAATTTATCATCTCCGGTCATTGTATACAGTACCAAAGAATGAATCCGCGTATCAGCAAGGTATTGCATGGTTTCATAATAAGCATCACTCATCAGAATGTCCTGCGCACAAATTTTATCTGTACGCCATGCCGCTTTCCAAATATCAGTAAGCAAAGGATTATCACATTCAAACGAGGCTTTCTGCTCAACCGGGTAACTATTAAAAATGTTGTAGAAATCATCAATTACCAATGATTGATCAGCTGTTTCAATATCTACCTGTATAAACCTGAAAGCTCTTTGCCAGGTAGGTCTGAATAATCGCCCAAAACCTCCATCAGGAATAAATACATCATCGTAACCAATGATTGATTTTCCTTTTAAATCATTCCTGTTTCCTTTATTTCTGTCTTTATCAAAAAGATTTTCAGCATAAATAACTTTGATTGTACTTCCTCTTCCCTCTGAAACCAAAAGCTCAGGATAGCCAATGGTTTCATAACTCTGATCAATCAGGATAGACACTTTCTGATGTGCCGGTATTTCAAGTTTATTTTTCCCTGTAAAAGGATTTTCCTTTATCTCAATATTTTTTATTCCTGTTACTTTATTAAATCGTTCGATTTTGTGTTCCAACAATTCTATCTGCCGGGGTTCCAACAACCAGGGCGAATGATCCGGTGACTCCCGGTACGTAGGAGAAGCCAGCCATTGTGCCTGTTTCCAGCTGCTGTCATCATAATCCGTCAGCTGCCATCCCCAGGGATAATCTTTAGCAAATATTGAATCACATGGATTTCCGGCATACCATCCACTGGCAATTTCTTTTCCATACATCCATTCTACAGGATTTTCACGATATGCTTTATTATAATACGTCTTCCATTCTTCATCCGTATTGATAAATTCTTCTTTCTTTGAATGTCCTGTCAGAAATAATCCCGTGAATTTGGAGAACTGCGCTTTTATCCGGTTTATTCCCCAATTAGTAACCTGAACCGCTATTGCATTTTTCCCGCTTTTTAGAAAACCCGCTATGTCAACTGTTTCATAACGGTAATGAAAAAGATCATCACGGGATGGACCCAGACAAACAAATTTTCCATTAACATATAGTTCATAGTGATTATCGGCTGAAACATGAATAATGAAAGAATCCGGAACAGTTGTCAGATTGAAACTTCTGCGAAAATGCGTAACACTATAATACGTAAGATTTATACCCGGATTGGTTATCCATTTGGTATTCCAGTTGGATATTAAATATTTATTGCCATTCGTGTTTAACTCCCGCACCTGTTGTGCTTGTATCTTTAAAAAAAAGGCAAAAAAAACCAGAAAAATAAATAATTGTTGTTTTATTAACTTCTTGGAGATCATAATTTATGATTTTTTTGTTTACTTACTTGAGTTGTTGTATTTACAAAATTCACGCGTTTCATGAAGCAAAGATATAAATCTTTGGAATATTCATTTTTAAAAGTAATATTTGCTTTATCATTTTTTATATTCGCACAAAACTTATATTAAACCTATGCCGAAGTTAAAAATATCTGCTGTTTCATTTCTTAATGCCAGTCCTTTAGTATATGGATTACATCATTCGCAAATCATGCAGGAGATAGATCTGTCGCTTGATCCACCTGCTGAAAGCGCAAAAAAACTGATTTGCAACATGGTTGATATAGCATTATCCCCTGTATCTATTATTCCGGACCTGAAAGAATCATACATTTTATCCGATTATTGCATTGGCGCCGTTGGAAAAGTAAGAACCGTAATACTGGCATCTGAAGTCCCTTTAGAAAAAATAAAAAACATATATCTTGATTTTCACAGCCGTTCTTCTGTTACGCTTATTAAAATATTGTGCAAACATTATTGGAATATCAAAGTTGGTTTCTTCAGTGCAACTGATCAGTTTGAACAGCAATGTATTAAAAAAAATGACGCCGCCGTTGTTATTGGTGATAAAGTTTTCAATATAGAAAATCATTATACATATTATTATGACCTCGCCGAGGAATGGTTAAAATTTACAGGTTTGCCTTTTGTCTTTGCCTGTTGGGTCGCTAATAAAAAAATAAACGAAGATTTTATATCTAAGTTTAATGAAGCACTGAAATATGGAGTTAACAACATCCCTGCATCTATTATGAATAATAAAAATAATTATCCCAAGCATGTAGATGTTTTCGAATACCTGACCGAAAATATCAGTTTTATCTTAGATGAACAAAAGAAAAAAGGAATGACGCTGTTTCTGGATTATGTGAATAAATTAGTATTATAAAAATCATATTATGGAATATAGGTTAGACAAAGACACTATGGGTGAAGTGAAAGTCCCTGCCGGTAAATACTGGGGTGCCCAAACAGAACGATCGAGAGAAAACTTTAAAATCGGTTCCGCGGCTTCTATGCCGCGCGAAGTAATCATGGCTTTTGCTTATCTTAAGAAAGCTGCAGCTATTACCAATTTCGATTTGGGAGTGCTTCCCGAAGATAAGATGAAGATGATTTCTCAGGTTTGTGATGAAATTCTCGAAGGTAAACTTGATGGAGAGTTTCCATTAGTCATCTGGCAGACCGGCTCAGGAACTCAAAGTAATATGAACGTTAATGAAGTTATTGCAAATCGGGCCGAAGTACTGCATGGAGGAAAACTTGTTGATCTGGGCAAAACTTATTTACATCCCAATGATGATGTAAATAAATCCCAATCTTCCAATGACACTTTCCCAACAGCCATGAGTATTTCATCTTATAAAATGATTGCAGAAACTACCATTCCCGGAGTAGAAAAATTACGCGATCGTTTGGCACAAAAGACCGCTCAGTTTAAAACCATAGTTAAAATTGGTCGTACACACTGGATGGACGCTACGCCTCTTACCATTGGACAGGAATTTTCAGGCTACGTATCTCAACTCGATCACGGCTTAAAAGCATTAAAAAATACCCTGCCCCATCTGTCTGAACTGGCGCTGGGAGGTACTGCCGTTGGAACCGGTTTAAATACACCAAAAGGATATGCAGAAAAAGTAGCAAAACATATTGCCGGATTAACAGGTTATCCTTTTATTACTGCCGAAAATAAATTCGAATCTTTAGCCAATCATGATGCGATGGTCGAAACTCATGGCGCACTTAAACAGCTGGCGATCAGTCTGATGAAAATAGCCAATGACATCCGTCTGATGGCTTCCGGACCCCGCTCAGGAATTGGCGAACTGCTGATTCCTGAAAATGAACCGGGCTCCTCCATCATGCCCGGGAAGGTCAATCCCACGCAATGCGAAGCACTCACGATGGTGTGCGCTCAGGTAATTGGTAATGATATTGCAATATCCATAGGCAATATGAACGGTTTTTTCGAATTAAATGTTTTCAAACCCCTGATCATCTCCAATCTTTTACAGTCAGCACGTTTACTTGGTGAAGCTTGTGTTTCATTTGATGACAACTGCGCTTATGGAATAGAGCCAAATATGCCACGAATCAAAGAACTGCTTGAAAATTCACTGATGCTCGTAACCGCGTTAAACTCCAAGATAGGTTATGAAAATGCCGCGAAAATTGCAAAAAAAGCACATAAAGAAAATAAAAAATTACGGGAAACAGCTATTGAACTCGGTTTGGTAACTAACGAACAATTCGATCAATGGATAGATCCAGGGAAAATGATTGGTTCGCTAGATTAGTCGGAGTCTGTCATTTTAATAAGTGTTTGGATCAGAATGTTCGTTATGGACAACCACTAGTTGTGATTGGTTTTAATTGGTATGGGTAGAATAAAATGATAATAGGAATAGGTGTCGTTGATGGGTTCAATCCTGTATTGGATTTTTCCACCGGCAACTTTTGACATTTCAATAAATCCTAGCCCGGCGCCTCCTTTTTTCGTAAACTGCCCATCGGTCAATGTCAACCTGAAAATCTGACGCAACCCTTCTTTGTCCTGCTTGTTAACCCTGTCAATCTTTTCACGTAACTTCTCTACATCTTTATTCAGAACAGGATTTCCTGTAGACAATATAAAAAAACCCTCGCTTTGCTCCAATGAAAAATATGGCAAATATTTAGGAAACAGGAATTGTTCCTTTTCAAAAAATTCATTATATCTGAAAACATTCTCCAAAGACTCTATCATTATTGAAAGAATCTTCTTATAGTAAATCACACTAATTCCTCTTGACTCTGTTTCATCTTTGAGTTTATTTAGCAGACTACCTATCTTTTCAAATGTAAAATGACCGCGATAATTTATTATAACGTCATTTTCTGGCATCAAGTTATTAATATTATATTAAAAATATGCAAGTTAAACAATTTATTGTATATTTTCCAAAAAGATTGCAGAATATGCAAACTTTTATCTGTTTTATATTTTTGAATTATCCGTAGAAACATAGTTCCGTTTACGTATTATGTCATTTCAAACCTGTTAATGTATCCTTCGTCAATTTTTAGATTTTTTGCTTTTGAAGCATTTACAGCTAATTGATCGCAAAGTTCGTTTTCAGTATTGTCAGAATGTCCTTTAATCCATATAAATTTAACATGATGCTTTCTGAAAATCATGAGAAATCTAATCCATAGATCCGGATTCTTTATCTTTTTAAATCTTTTTCTTTCCCATTCAAAGATCCATTTTTTTTCTACAGGTTCTGAAACGTACTTTGAATCCGTATATACAATAACATCACAACTTTGAACCTTAAGAGCCTCTAATGCAACAATGACTGCCAGAAGCTCCATTCTGTTATTTGTCGTGTATAAAAATCCTTCTGAAAGTTCTTTACGATGATTGTTGTAAATCATTACAACACCATATCCTCCGGGTCCCGGATTGCCTCTGGCAGCACCATCTGTGTATATAATAACCTTATATCCGGATAACTTCGGCATTTATCTGACTATTGTCAATTCATTTATAAGCTGTCGGGCTCCTGCATATTTATCTATTATAAATAAAACATAACGAATATCTACACATATGCATTTCTGCAAGTCAGCATCATAATATTCATTTCCAATCAAAGCTTCCCAATTTCCGTCAAATGCAAGCCCAATGAGTTGACCCTCAGCATTCAGAACAGGACTTCCTGAGTTTCCACCGGTAATATCATTGTCAGTAATAAAACAAACTGGCATATTTTCAGATAACGAATAAGGCTTATAATCTTGCTGATTATACAAATCTTTTAACTTTTCAGGTACAATGAATTCTTCATTTTCTGGATTCTCTTTTTCAATGACTCCTTTCAGGGTGGTAAAATAATCATATTTAACGGCATCTGAAGGACTATAACCACTGACAGTTCCATATGACAAACGCATGGTAAAGTTTGCATCCGGGTAGAATACCACATTTTTATTCATTTCACGAATTCCAGCAATAAATAATCTCTCCCCTTTCTCCTGATCTGAGCTAAAAACTGATGAACCGAAAAATTCCTCTCTTAGTTTCGAGTAAAATGACAAGGTAAACTTAAAAAACAAATCTTTTTTTAGTCTTTTTGAGTCAGGATGCTTTAAAAAAGAAAATAATCTGGCACTATCAGTAAAAATGGAAGTTGAGTAAAGTTTTTTAACATATTTTTCATAATCGTCTTTATATTTCTCTTTAATATCTTTAAATATTTCAGGTTGATATTCTTTATCAATTTTATTGGAAAGAAGTTTGAGCATCGCAGTCGCAACTTTTTCTTCAGTCGGAAAATTTATATTTTTATAAAATTCAATAGCTAACCGTTTCTCATCTCTAAGCCATTTGTTTATTTTTGCAGTATCAGGATTGTCCTTGGCGATCTCATCGCTAAATTTTTCGAAAGGCTTAACAAATCCGACCGTTTCTATGCTTCTAATAATTCCTTCATACAAATAATGAATAGTAGACTGATAATGCAGTCTGCCCTCATAGGATGATTTGATTAAATCAAGCGCATTACCGTATTTTCTTATTCTTATAGAATCCAGATCCACCCAATCAGTAAATTCTTTTTCAAAAGCCTGCTTTTTTGCATATATATTATACTTGGCTAATCCTTTTTTTTCACCTATTGCATTTTTCCAGTAATTACAGGATTCGGAATATTTATAAGCATATTTAATTTTTATTGCAGGATCTTTGTCCATATCGTCTTTTAGAATATCTTGCCTGATGGTTCTTACTTCAATTCTGATAGGATCAGTAATATCAAACAACTCCTTGATACCATAGGATGATAAAAACCGATCCGTTGTGTATGGATATCCCATTACCATAGTAAAATCCCCTTTCTGAATACCTTTCAGCGAAACCGGTAAAAAATATTTAGGCTTATAGGATACATTGTTTTTACTGTATTCAGCAGGACTTCCATCAGGTGCACAATAAACCCTGAATATACTGAAATCACCGGTTTGTCGTGGCCACATCCAGTTGTCCGTCTCTCCGCCAAATTTACCTATAGATTCCGGTGGAGCCCCAACCAATCGAACATCATTAAATGTCTGATAAAAGAAAAGATAATATTCATTACCACCATAGAAACTAACAACAGAAGCCTTGTATTTTGTGCCTTTCACGGAATCTTCTTCTATGGAAGTTATGATATTTTCAATCAGACTATTTCGTTCATATTCCTTTAACGTATCATTAACCTGCGATAGAATAACCGTTGTAACATCTGTAATTTTTATCAGAAAGGTTACCTTCATGTCAGGATTGGGAAGCTCGTCGGCTGCACTGGCAGCCCAGAAACCATTTGCAAGATAATCATGATCAACCGAACTGTGCGACTGAATAGCATCAAAACCACAATGATGATTTGTAAACAACAACCCTTCAGCTGAAACCATTTCACCTGTGCATCCCCTATCAAATAATACAATCGCATCCTTGAGACTGGATTTATTGATGCTGTATATATCTTCAGCGGTCAGCTTTAAACCCATGTCCGTCATCTTTGTTATATTTAACTGCTGAAGCAAAGACAACATCCACATACCCTCATCGGCTATACCTGAAATAAAGAATAGAAGAAGAAAAATGAATGCAAGTAGTACTTTTCTCATAAGTGATTTATTGTTAAACCTTCTAAAAATTATACAATAATAAGGGTTATTTGTGTAAGATCAAAGTTCTTTTATATCAAAAATTAAATTGAAAGGAAAGCTGAGTGTACCAGGACATAAATGTCCTCCGGTGATAACAGGTTAAACCATATTTTATAATAGCTTCTTTATGACGTTTTGTAGCGTATCCTTTGTTGGTTTTCCAATCGTAATGCGGATATTCTCTGTCCAACTTGTTCATAAAATCATCCCGGTAAGTTTTTGCCAATATGCTCGCGGCAGCGATTGAAAGAAATTTACTGTCACCTTTAACCACGCATGCATGTGAAATTTCCTTAAAAGGTTTAAATCTGTTTCCATCTATAATAATATGTTCAGGTTTAATTTTTAAACTGTGTAATGCTTTGTGCATGGCTAAAAATGAGGCATTAAGAATATTTATTTTATCAATGTCTGTATTATCTACCGCCGCCACTGCAAAACAAAGAGCGTCTCGCTCTATAATTTCTCTGAGTTTATATCTTTTCTTTTCTGATAACAATTTGGAGTCATTAAGCTCCGTATTGTTATAATCTTTCGGGAATATCACTGCCGAGGCAAATACCGGACCCGCCAAACAACCTCTGCCGGCTTCATCACATCCCGCTTCAATAAGATTTTCGGTTAAATAAGCTTTAAGTTTGTTTTTTTCCAAAATAAATCCTGATTAATTTTGTATTTTACTGATAATCGCCAATTTTATAGTTCATTTCTTTCAGTCGTAGTTAAACAAATTAGTTTCTAAATTTATTTATTTTTCTTTTTAAATAAAAGAAAATCTAATTTAAAAATTGTATTTTTACATTGCGAATGTTTAAATATAATGCCTTTAAAAAAATTAGTTTTATTTTTCCCCTGCCTGATTATTTTTGTTTCAGTTTATTCACAGAAACATTCTCAGCGTTTTCAGCATATAACTATCAATGATGGTTTGTCCCAAAGTTATGTTAATGCCATTATTCAGGACAAATATGGATATATCTGGTTTGGGACACATGATGGACTTAACCGCTATGACGGATATAGTTTCAAATACTATAAGACGGAAGCACAAAATCCAAAAAGTCTGCAGGATTTTATTATCCGGTGTCTTTATTATGACCAATCAAATAACCTTTGGATAGGTGGCTATAATTTAAGTTTATACAATCCGGATGAAGATAATTTTATTCAGTTTCCAAACAATATCAATTCTTCCAATACCTCCATAAAGTTTATTACCAGAATTTGCGAAGACCCCCAGGGCAATCTTTGGCTCATATATCCGCATTCCGGAGTATCTTTTTTTGATGTAAAAAAACATACTTTCTTCAATCTTCCTTTGAAATCAAATAAATCCGAAGGTTTATCAACCGATAATGTGAACGACATATTTATTGATAAAACCAATATGCTGTGGATTGGAACATTGGAAGGCTATGTGGAAAAATTAGATCTTACAGAATTCTATAAATCGGGACACCTGAAATTAGAAAAAATAAACCTCTTCCGTAAAAATACTTTAATTTATCCCATATACCAGGATCATGAAGGTTATTTGTGGTTCAGCAGTTCAGGTGATAAGAGTCTGATTATTTATAACATCAAAGAAAAGAAATTTATTAACGCTGAAGAAATCTATAAAGGATTACATTATTTTACCCAAAATGCTATTTCCGCTAATTTCATTTATCAGGATTTTAATGGCATCTTCTGGATAACAACCCAAACTCATGGAGTTTTCAGATATGATCCTTTTAATAACCTTCTTGAAAACTACAAGCATATTGCCGAGGACCCAACCAGTATGATCAGTAATTATATTACTTCTATTTTTGAAGATCAATTTGGTGTCATCTGGTTCGGTACCGACAGAGGAATTAGTCGTTTGAATCTGTTTGGTAAAAAATTTCACCATTATCAATACAAACCCAATAACCCGAACAGCCTGCCTGATAATCTTGTAAATTCTATTTATGAAGATGAAAATAATATTCTATGGGCAGGTATATCAAATTTCGGATTAACAAAAATAAACCTTAAAACAGATTCATTTAAAACTTATCTTGAATCCGCTGCTTTACCTCATATCCTTTTAGGAAACAATATATTCAGTATAACCGGAATTAAAAATAATTATTTATTGACTACCGGGGTGAATTTAAATATTCTGAATTTTACCAACAATCATTTCAGCTATTGTAATCCCGTTCTGACTGATCCACATAGTTTATGCAGCTGGGGGATCTGGAAAATTCATAAAGGAAAAAAGTCAGGCAATTATTGGATTGGTACACAAAATGGATTGAACAAGCTTGTTTTATCCGATCATGATTTGCCAGAAACAAAAGGACCAACATCCATGACCTCTATGTTTTCTCAATATAAACATGATCTGAATAATAACAATTCCTTAATCAGCAATAATATCTGGGATGTTTATGAAGATGGCGAAGGAATCGTCTGGATTGGTACCAATGGCGGATTAAGTATATACAATCCTTTTACTGATGTTTTCACCAATTATAAAGCAGATATGATTGATTCCAATTCGCTTAGCAATCCGACAATTAATTGTATTTTTGAAGACAAATCGGGCAGAATATGGATTGGTACTGAAGGAGGAGGATTGAATGAATTTATAAAGAAAAAGAAAATATTTGCTCATTATAGAGAAAAAGATGGACTGGCCAGTGATGTAGTCTGGGGCATTCTGGAAGATGGATTGGATAATTTATGGATCAGCACCTCCCACGGATTTTCAAAATTCAATCCTTCACAAAAATCATTTAAAAACTATGATGTTACTGATGGTTTACAAAGCAATGAATTCACCCGGGGAGCTTATTTCAAAAATAAAAACGGGAGAATGTACTTTGGCGGCATCAACGGAATTAATGCATTTTATCCCAATGAAATTAAAGACAACCCTTTCTCCCCAAAGGTTGTGATTTCAGGGTTATATATTTTTAATCAACCCGTTAAGATCGGATTAAAATATAATGACGAAATTATACTTTCCAAACCTGTTTCTGATGTTAAGAATCTCACCCTGTCCTATAAAAACAATGTGATCACTTTAGAGTTTTCAGCCCTTCATTATGCTTCACCTAAAAAGAATCAATATGCTTATATGCTTGAAGGTTTTGACAATGACTGGATATATACAGGCTCTGATAAAAGACTGGTGCATTATATGAATCTCCCTGCCGGAACTTATAAATTCTGGTTAAAAGCATCAAATTGCGATGGCGTATGGACTCGCGCGGAAGATCCCATTCTTACTATTCACATCCTGCCTCCATTCTGGAATACATGGTGGTTCCGTATTCTTACAGGTTTATCAATCATTCTGATCATCGTGGGGAGCGCTTATATAAGGATATACCAAATTGAAAAACAAAAAGTAAAATTACAAAAAATGGTAGATGAGCAAACTACTGAATTAAGAATGCAATCTGAAGTTATGAGAGAAGTGAATGTCCTGTTGAAGGAAAATCAGGAAGAATTGAAAAAACAAAAATTCGTATTACAGGAAATAAATGTATTGCTCGAAGAACGCCAGGAAGAAATAATGGCTCAAAAAGAGGAAATTCAGATTCAGGCTGAAGTATTGAGAGAACAAACTGAAGAACTAAAAGAACTGAATGCAACCAAGGATAAATTTTTCACTATTATCGGTCATGATTTGAAAAATCCCTTTCACGCTATTAACGGGTTGTCCAATTATATTACCGAGAATTATATTAAAATGGACGATGCTCAAAAGATCGAAATTATTGGTATGATCAAAGAATCATCAGCAGGAGCAGCAACTTTACTTGAAAATCTTTTACTCTGGTCTCGCTCCCAATCGAATAACATCCTTTTTGCACCTGAAAAATTAGATATGTCTGAAGTAGTTGAGTCCACTTTACTATTTCTAAAAATTATTGCAGAGAAAAAACAAATAAAAATTATCAATAAAATAAAAACCGGTAGCTTTATATTTGCAGATAGAAATATGATCAATACTGTTGTCAGAAACCTGATCAGCAATGCAATTAAATTTACGCCTGCTGAAGGTACTGTAACAGTTTTATGCAAAGAACTTGAAAATAAAATGGAAATAAATGTAACTGATACCGGTCAAGGAATAGAAGAAGTCATATTACAAAAACTTTTTCGAATCAATTCGCATGTGTCAACCCCAGGGACAATGGGAGAATCAGGGACCGGCCTGGGATTGATTCTTTGCAAAGAATTTATTGAAAAAAATGAAGGGAAAATTTGGGTTGAAAGCGAATTAAATAAAGGCAGCTCATTTAAATTCACATTAAAAAAAGCTTAATATAAAAAAATAGATTATGATATTAGACCTGGAAATGATCAAAGCTATATACAGCCATTACAAAAATAAAGTTGATGCTGCAAAAAAGCATCTGAATAAACCCTTAACACTTGCAGAGAAAATCTTCTATTCTCATTTGTCTGAGTCTGAAAAGTTGAAATCTTATAGTCGTGGCATTGATTATGTCAACTTTAATCCCGACAGGGTTGCCATGCAGGATGCAACAGCTCAAATGGCTTTGCTTCAATTCATGCAGGCAGAAAAGAATACAACAGCCGTTCCGACTTCCGTTCATTGCGATCACTTAATTATTGCCAGTAAAGGAGCTGATGAGGACCTGAGCTATGCTAAAATTCAAAACAAAGAAGTATATGATTTTTTATCCTCCGTTTCAAATAAATATGGAATAGGATTCTGGAAACCCGGCGCCGGAATTATTCATCAGGTCATTTTTGAAAATTATGCTTTCCCCGGCGGAATGATTATTGGAACTGATTCTCATACTGTAAATGCCGGCGGTTTGGGAATGATTGCTATCGGTGTTGGCGGTGCAGATGCTGTTGATGTTATGGCAGGTATGCCTTGGGAACTTAAATTTCCAAAACTAATCGGGGTGAAACTGACGGGAAAATTAAACGGATGGACTTCTGCTAAAGATGTGATCTTAAAAGTAGCTGGAATCCTAACAGTAAAAGGAGGTACGGGCTATATCATTGAATATTTTGGCGAAGGAGCAACATCATTATCATGTACCGGAAAAGGAACAATCTGTAATATGGGGGCTGAAGTCGGTGCTACTACTTCTTTATTCGGATACGATCAAAAAATGTCAGTCTATTTAAAAAGTACCGGACGTGCTGAGATAGCTGATATGGCTGATAAACTGTCTGGGTATCTGACTGGAGATGCTGAAGCGTATCAGCAACCGGAAAAGTATTTTGATAAAGTTATCGAAATCAATCTTTCAGAATTGGAACCGCATATCAACGGTCCTTTCACTCCTGACAAAGCCTGGCCATTATCTCAATTTGCAAAAGCTGTGAAAGATAACAACTTCCCTGCAAAGTTAGAAATCGGATTGATCGGTTCATGTACAAATTCTTCTTACGAGGATATTTCACGCGCCGCGTCATTAGCTCAACAGGCATTAAACAAAAATATAAAACCGAAATCTGATTTCATCATCACGCCCGGATCAGAAATGGTTCGCTTCACATTGGAACGTGACGGGTTTATTGATATATTGAAAAAACTCGGAGGTATCGTGGTTGCTAATGCCTGCGGACCTTGTATCGGACAATGGAATCGAATGGATGCGGATAAATTGCAAAGAAACTCTATCATTACTTCTTTTAACAGAAATTTCGCTAAACGAAATGATGGAAATCCGAATACTTTCGCATTTGTTGCATCACCGGAAATTGTTACTGCATTTGTTATTGCCGGCACCCTGAATTTTAATCCGATGAACGACTTTCTTACAAATGAAAAAGGAGAGAAAGTAAAACTTGATGAACCAAAAGGATTGGAATTACCTAAGAAAAATTATGATGTCGTTGACAACGGGTATCAGGCACCTGCAAAAGATGGAAGAAAAGTGGAAGTATTGGTTGATCCGAAATCTGACAGACTTCAACTGCTTGATCCTTTTAACAAATGGGATGGTAAAGATTTAAAAGGTTTATTATTGCTGATCAAAGTGAAAGGGAAATGCACCACAGATCATATTTCTATGGCTGGACCCTGGCTTAAGTACCGTGGACATCTTGATAATATATCCAACAATCTATTAATCGGAGGTATCAATTATTTTAATGACAAAACCAATTCGGTAAAAAATCAATTGACAGGTGATTACTTTGCCGTACCTGATGCTGCAAGATCTTATAAGGGAAAAGGTATTGGAACTGTTGTAGTCGGGGATGAAAATTATGGCGAAGGATCATCACGCGAACACGCGGCAATGGAACCTCGTTTTTTGGGAGTGAAGTTGGTGCTGGCCCGCTCTTTTGCCCGTATTCATGAAACCAATCTGAAAAAACAGGGAATTCTTGCTCTTACATTCCATGACAAGAACGATTATGAAAAAATTCTGGAAGATGATACAATTGATATTTCCGGCTTAACCTCTTTTTCACCTGATATACCGCTTACTATAACATTACATCACACCAATGGTAAAACAGATGAATTTTTACTGAATCATTCGTACAATCAAAACCAGATTGAATGGTTTAAAGCAGGATCTGCACTGAATATGATCAAAAAACAACACCATTAATATTTTCAACTATTTGCCTTCCGTCGGACAGGCTTAAGCCTATAGTCTACTCATAAAAGTGCATTTCTTTCATATATTGATAAACTTTTAGAGGAAGAAAATGCCGTATGTCATGATCGTTTTTTAAAGATTCACGAATAAATGTTGATGAAATATCCATTTGAGGAGCATTCACAAAAGTACAATTTTCAAGAAAAAGGTTATTTGTTAAATCCACTTTGGGTCTCGGATACACATACCTATGAGTAGTCTTAATTATTTCTTTATAGTTTTTCCATTTATCAAATGATCCCAATCCGTCGGATCCCATAATAATACTGAATTCATTGTCCGGATACTTTTCCTTCAGATGCGCTAATGTATCTATGGTGTAGGATGGCCTGGGTAATTTTAATTCTATATCACAAACCCGAAAACGAAGATCATCATCAATGGCAAGATTTAAAAGTTCAAGACGATGATAATCCGCCAATAAAGACTTCTTCTTCTTTAAAGGATTCTGTGAACTCACCACGAACCATATTCTTTCAAGTTCTGAAAACTCAATTATAAAATTAGCAATAGCCATATGACCAATGTGCACAGGATTAAAAGATCCGAAAAACAAACCTGTCTTCATTATTTATTTTGATTTCACAAAATTACTTACTATCCGGGTTGCTTTTGCCTGAGTATCTTCCAATATATTATTTTCAATCTGTATATCAAACAAGGGAGCATATTTCATCTCTTCTTGCGCCTTAGCCAATCTTCGCTGTATTTCAGCCTCATTGTCCGTTGATCTGACATGAAGCCGCTTACTTAGTTCCTCAATGGAGGGCGGCTTAATAAAAATTGATAAGGCTCTTTCACCAAAAACTTTTTTCAGATTCATCCCCCCTTTTACATCAACATCAAAAATTACATGGTTCCCCTTGTTCCATATACGCTCTATCTCACTTCGCATGGTTCCGTATAATTGGCCTTCATAGACTTCTTCCCATTCTAAAAATTCACTTCTCTCAATTTTTTCTTTGAATTGTGCCAAGCTCAGAAAATAATAATCTTTCCCGTTTATTTCACCTGTCCTCGGTTTTCTGCTACTGGCTGATACTGAAAATTCAAGTTTCAAATCCTGATCAAGCAAATGATGCACAATTGTTGTTTTACCCGATCCGCTTGGCGCTGAAAAAATCAAACACTTTCCCAGAATCATTCTTTTCCTCCCTTACAAAACATTCATCAATTGCTCTTTCACTTTTTCCAGCTCATCTTTCATCATGACAACCAAATGCTGAATTTCATGATCATTGGCTTTTGATCCGATCGTATTAATCTCCCTTCCCATTTCCTGAGAAATGAACCCAAGCTTTTTGCCAGGATTGTCCTCTTTCATGGTGTCATAAAAATATTTGCAATGATTCTTCAGACGAACTCTTTCTTCATTGATGTCTAATTTTTCAAGATAATAAATAATTTCCTGTTCAAAACGATTTTTATCTATGTTCTCCTGACCAATAAATTCATTCAGATTTTTCCTTAACCTGTCTTTAATATTTTTGATCCGGGCTTCATCAAATAAAGAAATCTTTTCCATGTTTTGCTTTATAAAGCCTATTCTTTCATTCATATCTTTTTCTAATGCTTGTCCTTCCTGTTCTCTGAATTTATTGAACTGCTTTATACAATCCTGCAAACATTGCAACACAGCTTTCCATTCAGCTTCGTCCGGAATATTTGCATCTGCTCTCATGGTTTCCGGCATTCGGATTGCTGCATAAAGCATTTCTTCAGAAGCAGGTATCTTCAAATCATCGGCAATATATTTTATCTGCTCAAAATAATTTTTCACCAGATCCCGATTAATGGTTACTGTTTTATCAATCACTTCCTGTTCAATGGTTATGCACAGGTCAACCTTACCGCGTTGAATCATTTTTGATATCTCATTTCTGATGTCAGATTCTTTTTCTCTATACATCAACGGGATTCTTAAACTTACATCTAATTGTTTGCTATTTAATGAACGGATGTCCATCATTATTTTCTTTTCGCCAAAATTAACCGAAGAGCGCCCGTATCCTGTCATTGATTTTATCATAAAAATCTTTTTTATTTTGTCTTTTCTGTATTAATTTCAGAATTTAAAGGAAATTTTAAATGATCATAACCGGAAAGTAGCACTTTTACTGAACCAATGAGAATCTTCGATTCTATGTAAACCGGAACATGATTGTTATCATCTGTAACCCATACCGTAAGATCCTCTCCTCCTTTAAACATCGTTCCCGCAACTAAAAGTACGGAGAATTTCAAACACCGGAAAGTTTGATTGTTTTTAAGTGTCATATTCTCACGACCACGAAACCTGATATATAAAGGAAAAACCTCGATTTCTATTAATATTTTTATTGGAATCGTGTCATTTATTTTGTATTTTGAAAAATCAATATTCCTCATGCTGTATGACGCATTAATAATATCGTAAATACACGTTTTCATTTTTACTGTGTCCCGTTTCAAAGGATGTTGAGAGGTTTCAGCATATGTGAAGATTTTATTCTTTGTATAATTAAAAAAGTCAACCTCATAGGCTGTAAAACCATCTTCATACGCATTCCGCTGAAACCACAAAGGTTGTAACGTTTCTTTGTCCATATAGGCCTGAAAACGATCACGAACTTTGAACAACCAATCATAGGCAGGTATGCTATTCCCGGTTACATCGAAATAGTATGCCGGTCGCTTCTGGTAAACAGATTGTGCCACTTGAAATTTAACTTCACCGGCGTGTACCCAGACAAAACTCAGGTTGTAATAAACATCAAATTTCATAACCTCTCCCGGTTCAAAAACAGGAGGATTTGTATAACATTGCGCTGAAAGCTTCATGAAAGAAAGAAATGAAATTAAAATAGCCGGGATTTTCATCTATATTCATTCGTGTTAAATCATTTCTATAGAAAAGTTGTATTTTGGGTTTTATTTGTCACAAAGATAAAAAATCAAAGGTTTAAAAAAGACTTTTTTATCAAGTTTATTATAAATTTACATCATTTTAAGTTATGAGAATCGAAACAGATTACTTAGGAAACCGGGAACTGCCGGATGATGCAATGTATGGAATTCATTCACTGCGCGCATCAGAAAATTTTCCCGATCAAACACCTTTTCATAAAGAATGGTATAAAGCTGTCGGTCACGTAAAAAAAGCATGTTATCTCACTTATGCCGGTTACAAAAAAGCTTTGACGGAAAAATATGACATCAAAAAAATTCCATTTCCCCTGATCCCTGATGAAGTCATTCAGGCATTACTAAAAAGCGCTGAAGAAATTTCCAAAGGAGACCATTTCGAAAACTTTATTGTTCCCGCTATTCAGGGTGGAGCCGGAACAAGTATTAACATGAATATCAACGAAATTATTGCAAATACAGCACTCATAAAATGTTCAAAGAAAACCGGTCAATATAACATGATTGATCCTGTTGAACAAGCCAATATTTATCAATCAACAAATGATGTTATCCCTACAGCACTGAAATTGGCTGCAGTATTATTGTTAAGAGATCTGGAAGATTCAATAAATATTCTAAGAAAAGGGATTGAGCAATTGGAAAACAAATATCGTGATGGTTTGCGTGTTGCTTATACACAGATGCAGGAAGCAGTTCCATCGTCTTATGGAAGGTTGTTTAGTACCTATAATGAAGCATTATCAAGAGATTGGTGGCGTATATCAAAATGCTTTGAACGGATTAAACAAGTGAATCTTGGCGGCAGCGCTGTTGGAACGGGAATATCTGTTCCTACTTATTTCCTGATGGAAGTCGTTCAGACATTACAGAAAATTACCAACACCCATTTAACAAAAAGTGAGAATTTATCCGACGCTACATGTAACTTAGATTCTTTTGTTGAAGTTCACGCGATGATAAAGGCTCATGCCGTAAATCTTGAAAAGATGGTTTCAGATTTTCGCTTGCTTTCTTCCGATCTTTATGGTAAAAAGGAATTGTCAATACCCAAAAAACAGGTTGGAAGTTCCATTATGCCCGGGAAAATCAATCCTGTCATTCCGGAATTTATAGTTAGCGTGGCTCATAAAGTATATGCCAATGATGTGCTGATCTCCTCTTTGTGCGCTCAGGGTACTCTCGACCTGAATGCATACATACCTGTTATAGGTCATGCTTTTTTGGAAAGTATCAAATTATTGATAGCCGCCGATCATAGTTTATTTGAAAATATGATATCCGGGATAGAAGTAAATATGGATGTTGCAAAAGAAAAATTATTCGAAAGCCCTTCGGTTACAACGGCCCTTTTACCCTATATTGGATACAACAAAGCATCATTATTGGCTAAAGAGATGAAAGAGAAAAAAATGGATGTTTTTCAAGCCAATATAATTTTGAAAATGATTGATCAGAACAAATTAACTGACCTGTTACAGCCTCAAAATTTATTAAAAGAAGGGTTTTCAATTAATGACATCCTGTAATTGGTAAAATACACATCTACTTACTTAATAAATCAGAGATCAATGAAAGGAAGAGAAGCAAAACCACACATCGGAATTTTCGGAAGACGGAATAACGGTAAAAGTTCGTTGATAAATAGTTTCGCGGGACAAGACATTGCCATCGTTTCTCCCATTGCAGGAACTACTACCGATCCTGTTAAGAAGTCAATTGAGATTGCAGGTATTGGTCCGGTGATTGTTATAGATACAGCAGGCATAGATGATACCGGGGATTTAGGAGAACAGAGAAAAATCAAATCATTTCAGGTTATCTCTGTTATTGATCTTGCTATCATTGTTATCACCGATAATTTAATTGAAGATTTTGAAATTTCAATCATTGATAAATTAAAAGAAACCGGTGTCCCTTTCTTTTTTATTCATAACAAATCTGATATGATAGGCCTTCAACCTCATTTAACGGCGAAGATTGCAACTGATTTCAAAACGAAAGTACTTGAATTTTCCGCATTAAAAAATAAAAATGTTGAACCTATTATGAAGCTGATTCAGGAATTTATGCCGGAAACCGCTTATCGTAACAATAGTTTGACAGGAGATCTTTTGCAATATGGAGATGTCGTCCTTCTTATTACCCCTATTGATATTGAAGCGCCGGAAGGAAGACTTATTCTTCCTCAGGTTCAGATAATACGCGATATATTAGATAACGATTGCGTGGCAATAGTTATTAAGGAACGTGAGGTTGAGTCTTTTCTGAAACTTACCGGAATCAAACCAAAATTAGCCATAACCGATAGTCAGATTTTTCTGAAAGCCGATGCGATGATCCCAAAGGACATTCCATTGACCGGATTCAGCGTACTATTAGCCCGGCATAAAGGAGATTTTCAAAATTACCTGAAAGGAACACCTCAAATTTCAAATTTGAAAGATGGCGACAGAATATTATTGCTTGAATCTTGTACTCATCAAGTGTCTTGCGATGACATTGGCAGGATCAAGATCCCACGCTGGATTAGTAATTTTACCGGGAAAAAATTAAAGTTTGACGTGGTTGCAGGTTTAGATCCGTTACCCCCTGACCTGAAAAATGTTGCCCTCGTCATTCAATGCGGAGGATGCATGATCACCCGGAAACAATTGATCAACCGATTAAAACCCGCTGTGGATGCAGGAATACCAATTACAAATTATGGATTGGCTATTGCATTTGTTCAGGGAATCTATAACAGGGCTATTGCTCCATTTGTTAAGAATATGGATAAAATTAATTATTTATAAATATACAGGAAGTTTTATTATATTCGAGCATCCCGGGAAATGCCGATGGTTCGCCTATGACGACTGACAGGTTAAAATTAATAAATTGATATGATTTTGGAAAGTAAGATACCTGATATTTTAAAAAAACCAAATCTTTCAAGAGAAGATATTGTCAGACTTCTGAAGACGGAAGGAAAGGAAAGAATCCTTCTTTTTACAAAAGCAGCAGAATTTAAAAAAAAGTTCGTCGGCAATATCGTCTATTTTCGTGGCTTGGTGGAGTTTTCCAATATTTGTGGAAAGAATTGTTATTACTGTGGCATACGATTTGACAATAAAAATGTTAACCGTTATGAACTTACTGACGATGAAATTCTGACTTCAGTAAAATACGCGTATGATAATAATTATGGCTCCATCGTACTTCAATCCGGGGAGATAAAAAGTCCTGCTTTTACTGCACGGGTAACGAATTTGATCCATAAAATAAAAACAATCAGCAATAATGAATTGGGAATTACTTTATCTTGCGGGGAACAATCAGAAGAAACATATCGCCACTGGTTTGAATCCGGGGCACATCGTTATTTATTGCGGATAGAATCATCCAATCCGGAAATTTACAAAAAAATACATCCGAACAATAATAACCATGATTTTCAGTCCAGACTGAATTGCCTGAAAATCCTAAGAAAAATAGGATATCAGATAGGCACCGGTGTGATGATCGGATTGCCTTTCCAAACCTATGAAGAGTTGGCAGAGGACCTGTTATTCATGAATGATTTTGATATAGATATGTGCGGAATGGGACCATACATTGAGCACCCGGACACTCCTCTGTATGAACACAGAGATCTCTTATTCTCAAAAGAAAAAAGATTTGATCTTGCTTTAAAGATGATATCTATATTACGTGTCATGATGAAAGATATTAATATTGCAGCCGCGACTGCTATGCAGGCACTTGATCCTGTGGGCAGAGAAAAGGCAATCACCGCGGGAGCCAATATTATTATGCCGAATATAACTCCCGGAAAATATCGCGATTATTATAAACTCTATGAAAACAAACCTTGCACAACAGAAGATTATGATGATTGTTCTTCCTGTCTTGATGCACGGATCGCGATTACCGGGAACGAAATTGGCTATGGCAAATGGGGCGACTCAAAACATTTTAAAACTAAAAATTGATTTTTCAGATTCAATGATGATAATTTCCCAGCCATTTCTGTTTTTATTCTTCTTTTAAGAAGAATTTTACTACATTAAGAAAACTTACCGTTTTCTCCGCGTGCGGCCAATGACCGGCATCAAATATACTTGCAAATTCCGCTTTTGGAAAAAAAGATTTCACTAATTCGTGGTCCCTTTCTAGTAAATAATCGGATAGTTCACCTTTGATAAAAAGGCAAGGAATATTTTTGGTGTTCTCATTTTTATCATTCTCCTTCAGCCCAGCCATGATATCCGGTAAATGATTTCGTATCGCTTGAATATTTATTTTCCACCTGAATTTTTGATTCCCTTCCCGAACCAGATTCTTTAGCAAAAACTGTCTGATTGAACTGTTTTTTATATCATTAGCTAACATTTTATCCAGTTCCGTTCTGCTTTGAATAAGATTCAAATCCACATTTATCAATGCATTGATAATGTTCATGTGATCAATAGACTGCTGTTCGTTCTGTTCCACGCTAATATAGGAACGGGGAGAAATATCAACTATAATAAAATTTTTCACCCGTTCAGGATAGGCAACAGCAAAAAACATAGTTGTTTTTCCACCCATGGAATGACCGATGAATGTTGATTTCTGAATTTTGTTTTTATCCATGAATTCCAACAGGTCATCACGAAGTGCATAATAATCATGATCACCCGAATGAGGTGAACTGCCATGATTTCTTTGATCGGGGATATAGACTGTAAACTGTTCAGCGAGCGCTTTTCCAATGGTGATCCAATTATCGGAGGACCCGTATAAACCATGCAAAATAATCAAGGGGGGGCCAATCCCTAATTTTCTGAAAAATAGTTCCATGACAAATGGTTTATGTCAGACAATTCAGATAAACCCGAATGGTATTTTCAAGACCCTGGTACAACGCGTCGGAAATCAATGCATGACCAATAGATACTTCCATTAACCAGGGGATTTTGTTATGCAGATAACTCAGATTCTCAGCACTAAGATCATGACCTGCATTGATCCCCAATCCTAATTGTTTGGCCAAATTCGCAGCAACAACAAAAGGTTCAATGGCTTTTTCTTTATCAACAGGATAGAGCGTTGCATAAGGCTCGGTGTAAAGTTCAATTCTATCAGTTCCAATCTCGGCAGCACATTCAATATTTCTTATGTCAGGATCAATAAAAATAGAAGTACGGATACCGTTTGACTTAAATTCTTTTATCACATCCGTAAGGAAAGTTTTATGAGGTCTGGTATTCCAGCCATGGTTGGAAGTTTGCTGATCAGGCGCATCAGGTACTAATGTGACCTGCTCCGGTTTTACGCTTAATACCATTTTAATAAAATCATTGCCCGGGTAACCTTCGATATTAAATTCGGTAGTTACAACTTTTTTTAATTCATAAACATCTTGTCTTTTTATATGACGTTCGTCAGGACGGGGATGAATAGTTATTCCCTGAGCGCCGAATTTTTCACAATCAATAGCAGCTTTAATGACATCAGGTACATTACCACCCCTCGCATTTCTTAATGTAGCTATTTTATTGATATTCACGCTTAGTTTTGTCATGCTATTTTGATTTACAGGATTATTATTAACTTTACAAAGTTAAATGTAATTTTATAGCAAAACATCTAAATGCTGGCAAAAGATTTAATATCTAGTACTGTTCCGTCATTGTGCACATCTGACACAGGGCTGAAAGCTTTATCATGGATGGATATTTTTCGTATCTCTCATCTTCCGATTGTAAATAACTCCGAATTTCTGGGTCTTATTTCCGATAAAGATATATATGACTTAAATATGGCAGACGAACCAATCGGCAACCACTCACTTTCATTGAGCAGACCATTTGTTAAAGCCCATCAGCATCCATATGAGGTAATCTCTTTAGCTTCAGAGTTAAAACTTACAATAGTACCCGTTTTAGACGAAGCAAATAACTATCTGGGAGTGATTACCCTTCAAGATTTAATGCATTTTGTTGCCGAACTTACTGCTTTGAAACAACCGGGTGGTTTAATTGTTCTTGAATTGAATGTAAATGATTATTCTCTTTCACAAATTGCACAGATTATCGAATCAAATGATGCTAAAATACTGAGTTTGTATGTTAATTCGCCCTCTGATTCTACAAAGTTAGATGTATATATAAAGCTGAATATAACTGATTTGACTTCAGTCACTCAAACCTTTAACAGGTATAACTATACAATAAAAGCATCCTATCTGGATAATGATAAAATGGATAGTCTTTATAACAACAGGTTTGAATTATTCATGAAATATTTAAACGTTTAAAATTAATACGCACGAATGAAGATTGCTATTTATAGCAGAAGATTTGATAATAACCTTTTAATTAGTTTTAAGGAACTATATACCAAGTCCTGTGCTGCCGGAGCTGAAATATATTTATATGAACCGCTTTATAAATATGTAGTTGACAACCATATAGAATGCTCAACCTGTTCGAAGTTTTTTAGCCAACCTGATGAAATCAGTGAAGAAATAAATTTCTTTGTCAGTCTGGGAGGAGATGGTACATTCCTGCATTCTGTTTCATTTAT
>Ga0182030_10003777_pt1 | contig 32365 bp, 28 predicted proteins | sample 812S3MmetaG_FD_121299 | JGI IMG/M metagenome (GOLD analysis project Ga0182030, IMG submission 121299) | Permafrost microbial communities from Stordalen Mire, Sweden - 812S3M metaG (Illumina Assembly) | ecosystem: Environmental > Terrestrial > Soil > Wetlands > Permafrost | place: Sweden... | reverse complement strand
CTCAGTTCTCAGTTCTCAGTTCTCAGTTCTCAGTTCTCAGTTCTCAGTTCTCAGTTCTCAGTTCTCAGTTCTCAGTTCTCAGTTCTCAGTTCTCAGTTCTCAGTTCTCAGTTCTCAGTTTGGCGTGATGCTCGGGATTAGAATTAGGTTCATTAGTGTTCCAGTTAGCTTTGAGATGGAGCGTCATTTTAGCGGAGAGCTACTGAGAACTGGGAACCGAGAACTGAGAACACGCCTATGACCCGGCGGCGATGGATTGCTGACGAAATCAGCGGAGAGACGGCGGCGCTTACTGGCGAGCACGCTGCACATCTGGCGCGCGTTCTGCGGGCACAAGTCGGACAGCAGTTCGACCTTGCGGTGAATGGGATCGTTCGTCAAGGGAAGATCACTTCGATTGCGGACGAGCGGGTGGAGTTTGCGCTGGGAGCGGAGATTGAGGCCGAGGCTTCGGCACATCTGACTTTGGTCCTTGCCATCTTCAAGTTTGATCGCATGGAGTGGGCGATTGAGAAATGCACGGAGATAGGAGTCGCCCGAATCGTTCCGCTGATTGCGCGGCGCACCGATGCTCATCTGGCTGCAGCCGCTGCCAAGCGACATGAGCGCTGGGAGCGGCTCGCGCGCCAAGCCTCTGAGCAGGCGCGCCGCGTGGCGCCGCCGGAGATCACGCATCCCCTCAAATGGAAGGACCTGATTGACGCCGGGGCTTCGCCGACGCCTGGAATCGACGCGGGTGCGACGAAGATTGTGCTGGCTGAGTCGGGCGCGGATGTGCGATTGCGCGACATCCTTACGACAGGCTCGTTGAATTCGACTGGAGGCGCGGCGCTCGCTATAGGGCCCGAAGGCGGCTGGACCGAGGAAGAGCTGCGCTGGTTTGGGGAGTCTGGCTGGACATCGGCATCGCTGGGAAACACGATCCTCCGCGCTGAAACGGCTGCGATTGTGGCCACCGCGCTCGCGGTCGAGATACTCAGTTAGAAGTTTGCGGCATTCGGGTTAGATTAACGACGACGGGACGCCGGCGCTACCTCTTGCGGCGCAATCATCGCGATCCATCTTCGTGTCTGCTCCCCAGTTGTCGGCTTTCCCCCCGTGTCCTCTCCCATCGGTCTGCTACGCCATCGTGTCGCTTTCCCGTTCCACGCGCTGCTCTGATATCCTCCGGGCAAGTGATCACATCGGTTCAAACCGCCGCAAAGACGATCGTTCCTGACGCTCGCCAGCAGGAGGCCATAGAGCATGTGCATGGGCCCATGCTTGTGGTGGCCGGGGCCGGTACAGGGAAAACATCGGTCTTGACCTGCCGCATTGAGCGTCTGGTGCGCGACGGCCACGCGCAGCCGGACGAAGTTCTGGCGCTGACCTACACCAACAACGCGGCCGCAGAGATGCGGGAGCGCGTGCGGAAACTGCTGGGCGGTAAGACTGTCAATGCGGGGACCTTCCACGATTACTGCCTAGATATGGTGAAGCGCGCGCACAGGGACTTCGGCGTGCTCGATGAGCAGGACTTGTGGATCTATTTACGCCGCCGGATTCGCGATTTGCGCCTGGAACATTTTGTGCGAGCCGCCAATGTTGGGCAGTTCCTTACCGACCTGCTGAAGTTTATAGACCGCTGCCACGATGAGCTGGTTACTCCGGCGAAGTATGCGGAATATGTGGAACGGTTGGAGCGCAAGGAAGTTCCCATGCCGCGGGTGGCGAAGTCGAACAAGGTTTTGGACGAATCTGAAACGCTGGCCCGCTGCCACGAGATTGCGCGAGTGTTTGAGACTGTGGAACGATGGCTGAAAGAGGACAATCTCGGCACCTTCAGCCACATGATTGTCCGCGCGCATGAGTTGTTGCATGGGGACGCGAACCAGTTGGCAAGCGCACGGGCGCGAGCGCGCTTCGTGCTGGCGGACGAATTTCAGGACGCGAACTTCGCGCAGATTCAGATTCTCAGTCGGCTTGCGGGCGCGGATGAAAACATCTTTGCGGTCGGCGATCCGGATCAGGCTATTTACCGGTTTCGCGGCGCGTCGAGCGCGGCCTTTGAGTTGTTTCGCCGCGCTTTTCCCAGCTTCAAGTTCGTTGCGCTAGGGAAGAACCATCGGTCGACGACTCCCATTCTCCGTAGCGCCTTTGCTCTGATTGACAAGAATCCGCAGGTTTTTGGGACGGACTTTTCGTACCGCCGCGCTCCCTTGGAATCTGCGCGCGACGAAGCTGCGGGGAATGGAGCGCAATCCCCGCGCCCTGTTTATGCCGTCGTTCTTACGGGGAAAGACGCGGAGGGGCCGGAGCTGGCTGGCTTCATTCGCAATGCGCAGCGGAAGTCGAAATGCAAATGGTCCGACTTCGCGGTTCTTTACCGCTCTCATTGGCACCGCGACGACGTTGTGCGGGAGTTGGCGGAAGCCGATATACCGTTTGTTATAGAGCGGATGGATATCTCGAATACTCCCGAGGCCCGCGATCTGTTTGCCTGCCTGAATGCGGTGGTAAATGTGGGCGACGACGTCAGCGTGGTTCGAGTTGCGGCACTGCCCGCGTTCCAGGTGAATCCGGAACAGTTGCGGACCGCGCTGCGAGCTATTGACCGGGAGTCGCGCCAGGGCCGGACCGTTTCCTTATCTTCGGCGCTGGGCCGTGTCGATGGGGGGACCGCGGTGCTGGCCGCCATCGCGCGGACTCGGGAAGAGATCCAGCGTAGAGGGGCGAAAGCGCGTGCGGCGCTCGACGTCGTCGTAAAGAAATTTGCGCTGGAAGCACAATCTCCGATTCTGCAAGCGGCGTTGAAGTTTGTGGAGGAGTGGGAGCGGAAGAAGATCAACAAGACGACGGAACTCGAAGAGCTTGCGGATTATCTCGAATACTTTTGGGATGCAGGCGGAGTGATTCCGCTGCCGGCGCCGGAAGACGAAAACGCCGTACGCCTGATGACGGTACATGGAGCGAAAGGGCTGGAGTTTCCTCATGTCTCGATTCTTCGGGCGAATTCGAATTCATTTCCGACCTCACATAAAGAGACGCTGGTAGCGTTCCCAAGGGAACTGCGGGACGTGGGTTCCGCGTCCGACGATGACGATCAGGCGCTTCACAAGCAAGAGGAGAGGCGGCTCTTCTACGTGGCCATGACGCGGGCGCGCGATTCGCTGCGCATTTACTCGCGCGAGGGCAGAGGCAAGAAGAACAAAAATCCAGACGGGTATATGCGCGAGCTGATCGAGAACGCGGGGTTGGGGGGATGGCTAAAAGCGATTCCTGCGAGCGGGGAGCAGACGACCCTCGACATTTTTGCGGGAGCTTCGCCCTTGTATCCTTCGCCGTCGCGAACGGCGCAATGGTTTGAGATGCCGGTGGTGGCGGGGCTGCACGGGCGGCTGAGCGCCTCCGCTGTGGATAGTTATCGGCGGTGCGGATTACAGTTCAGGCTTGAGCGGGATTGGCATTTGTCGGCGAAGCCGGCGGCGGCCATGCAATATGGCGCAGCGATGCACTCCGTGTTAAAGGACTATTTCGATTGCGTGCGGGCCGGGAACCCCAAATCCTGCGAGGAACTTGTCGCTCATTTCCGCAGCGAACTGGCTGCGGCGGGAATTCAGGAAGCGTATCAGCACGAACTCTACGAGAAGCAGGGTGTGGCTCAGCTGAAAGATTTTGTGGCCTCGGCTGGATCGCGGAGCGGCGGGGAAGTGCTGCACACCGAAGAGCCGTTCGAGATTCGCATTGGTGACACGAGGGTGACCGGGCGCATAGACCGCATTGACCGCGAGCCCGATGGATCGGTCGCGATCGTCGATTACAAGACAGGCAAAGCGCGCGACCAGGAGAATGCGGATCAGAGTTTACAGCTTTCTCTGTATGCGCTCGCTGCGCAGGAGAAATGGGGCTATCAGGTCGGCCGGGTCAGTTTCTACAATCTTGAGCACAACGTATCGGTGAACACGACGCGCAGCGAAGGCGAACTTCAGGCTGCCCGCGCACAAGTGGAAGCCGCGGCGCAGGGGATTGCGGCCGGGCAGTTTCCGATGAAAACAGGCATACACTGCGCCTTTTGCGCCTTTAGAAGCATTTGTCCAGGGAAGGAAAGATCAATTCCGCAGGGTGTTGGGTCGGCTGCCAAACGACAACATTAGAGGCGGCTTGGAGCAGGCGTGGCGGAGTAACCCGAGTAAAACTCGACACAAAAAATTTGGGGACGCTCTTCGCGTCCCCGTTGCCTTTTACTGTGACTTCTTAGTGTTTCTTGCTGCTTTTCTTCTTTGCTTTTTTCTTGGTTGCCATTGATCTATTCTCCCTTATCCATTCTTCATGGAATCTTGCAACGAGTGTTTTGTTGCAACTGATTGATGTATAGAGTCAACGCAGAACGAAGTCAAGAAAAAAATGATCGAAACGGGCACACACATCGATGCACCAAAGTCACCTGATGAATGCGCGCGAGAAAAATTTTCGCGCGCGTGCGGTGGGATGCGATGGCCGCCGTGTGATCTCTCTATGTCGTGATCGATGCGCGGCTACGAAGACGGCTTGGGATGCTCGATGCGGCGTAACGTGTGCGGACGAATCTTCGCGCACGGCTTCGCGATCTATAATGAAGGACGATTTTGAAGTCAGGTTCTCATCAAGGAGCGCGTTTATGGCCGGTTCTAATGATGTTGTCATCATCGCGGGATGCCGCATACCGATTGGAAAATTTCAGGGAAGCCTCAGCGATTTTTCCGCGGTGCAACTGGGCGCCATGGTGGTGCGCGAGGCGGTGAAGCGCGCCAATCTCGATCCGAAACTGGTCGATGAGTGCATCATGGGTAACGTACTCCCTGCGGGGCTCGGTCAGAACCCGGCGCGCCAGGCTGCAATCCACGGAGGACTCGCGCCCGAAGTAGGTGCCATGACAATCAACAAAGTTTGTGGCTCGGGATTGAAAGCAGTTGCCCTCGCGGCGCAAGCGATCGAGACGGGTAACAGTTCGATCGTTGTCGCGGGTGGAATGGAATCGATGACTAACGCCCCTTATTTGTTGCCCAACGCGCGCAAGGGATACCGGCTCGGAAATGGGCAGGTCGTCGATTCGATGGTGCACGACGGGCTGTGGGATATCTACAACGACTACCACATGGGCATTACGGGCGAGAACGTGGCGGAGAAATACGGCATCACGCGCGAAGAGCAGGATGAGTTTGCCGTGAACTCGCATCGCAAAGCGATCTCGGCGCAAACGGAGTGCCGGTTCAAGGCGCAGATTGTTCCGGTGGAGCTGCCGGCAAAGAAGAAAGGCCAGCCGGCGGTGATCTTCGATAAGGATGAGAGTCCGCGGGAAGATACGACGATTGAAGTGCTGCGGGCGCTGAAGCCGGCGTTTAAGAAAGATGGAACGGTGACAGCGGGGAACGCTCCTGGAGTGAATGACGGGGCAGCCGCAGTGGTGGTGACGAGCGCGGCGCGCGCCGCTGAATTGGGTGCGAAGCCGATGGTGCGCATTGTGGCGCAGGCCACCAGCGGAGTGGAGCCGAAGTGGGTGATGATGGCTCCGGTCGGCGCGGTGCAGAAGATCTGGCAGAAGACGGGATGGAAGAAAGACGAGGTCGATCTCTACGAGCTGAATGAAGCGTTTTCCGTACAGGCGCTGGGCGTTTGCCGCGAACTGGGCCTGGACATGAACCGGGTGAACGTCAATGGTGGCGCGGTGGCGCTGGGGCATCCGATTGGAGCGAGCGGGGCGCGCGTGCTGGTTACATTGATCTACGAGATGATTCGCCGTGATGTGCATCGAGGAATTGCCGCGCTTTGCCTGGGCGGCGGGAATGCGGTCGCGATGGCGGTGGAGCGGTAGGGCGCGATGCTACTCCACGCACTGCGGTTGTGGATGTGCAATTTGAGGGTGAATTCTTTTGCCATCTGAGCCCAATACGGTCATTCCTGGGTACATGTCAACCTGAATAAGTTGTGTGTCATGACTCGAACAATTGGCGCACTGTACTACCAGTTCGTTACTGTTCCGCCACATAATTACTGGAATATTGCAGCTAGAAATTTGCAATGCTTCGTCCTGCTCGAGTGCATATTCTGTCCGCTCGCCGCAGGTGTAGTTTCTCCAGGCGAGCGGCCGGTCATTGGGCACAATGCTTAATTCCACCTTGTTGGACGCGCACGACCACCATTGCTGGCCGGAAATGCCAGCGTTTTCTCGATAGAAATAGGTAGACGGAATGACCGCACGAAAGCGGTGATCGGGGGAAATCAACTCTTGTCCGTCAACAACGAGAGCGGCAGGAGAATTTTGCTCATAGGAATGCTGCCATACATACGACCAGTACATCCCGCGCGCGAAGAAAAATGCCAGATAGAGCGCGCAACACCACATCGCTGACAACAAAGCACGCTGATGATCGTACGGAACCTCCCAAGTGTGTGCGCGAGGAGCATCCGGCGTGTCCAAGAATAGGTCTGAAACTTTTGGAATCGGTTGTCCGGAGCGACTGCGCCACTCAGGATGCGCGTTGAGAAATGTGGTCGTCTCAAGCGCCGCGTTCGACATTTCGCTCTTAAACCCTTCCACACGAGTGCGAAAGTAGTTGTGGCACCATACTGCGGGAACAGCTACGACGAGTCCCATAGCCGTCGTGGCGAGCCCTTGGGAGATGCAGAACGCCGTCATAGCCAGCCAAGCGGCTTTCTCCATTCCGACCCCTCTAAATGCGTTGAGGATGCCGAAAACCGTACCTAGAAGACCGATGAAGGGCGCAGAAGATGCAATGGTGGCAAGAGTGCCGAGTCCGAGACTTAAGTTCGCAGTCTGAGTTTTTCGACTGCGCTGAAGGGCTCGTTCGGCGACCTCGATAGCCTCTGCGTGGACAAATTGCGCCGGTGCCGAAACAAAGGCAGTCAGGCCAGCCGTGACCACGCTCGCCACGTGGCTCCGTTTGCTGCGTGCTGCAACTGCGATCACATCATCGAAGTTGCCATTGCGCAGCCCAGAGGCGGCATTATGGATGAATGCACCCGTCTGCCTTCCAGATGCGCGATAGCGATGCAGCCGATCGTAGACAATCACGGCCATATTGGCCAGCATTAGGAAGAGGAAGGTGAGATCGGCACGGCTGAGCCAGTCTAGTGATTGCCATAAGCATCCGATGGCGTTCCCCGAGTTCGAGCAGAAGTCCATTAGGGCGGCAGCACTCCTCGGCTGTCTGACCCCCTCATTAGGAAAGACACCGGGCCGAGCAGTTTAGCTCCGTGAATAGCGTAGGGACTGTTGGGTCGCAGAGGGCTGGGTGCCGTGGAGCGGTTGTGGGCAGCACTTTCAGCCCGTTTTCTTTCCCAGGCGCTCTACCAGTGCGCGCAGCGGGGCTTGCGTGGAAGGGCTCCACCAGATTTCGATCACGCGCTCCAGTTCCGGTTTCAGGTCGGCCTCGAAGATCGCGATAAGATCCGCTCTGGCCAGACGGCGCGTGCTGGTCATTGCCTCGGCGGGTAGCGCAAGCAGGCGCTGACAGTATTCGACGGCACGGTCTACGACTTTTTCGGGTGGGGCTAGTTCGTCGACGAAGCCGACTCGCATCGCTTCCTGCGGCGACAACATTTCGCCGCGAACCGCAAGCCGCTCGGCCTGACGAGGACCGACCAGGCGCCGCAGACCTTGCAGGATGACGGGAGGCAGCGGAATCCCGACCTGCACTTCGTTAAGGCCAATTTTGAAATCGCCCTCGGCCATGACGCGCCAATCGCAGAACGTGGCGAGCACCGCGCCTCCGGCTGGTGAATAGCCGGTGATGGCGGCGGCAATGGGAACGGCGGACGCGGCGATATCGCCCGCCAGACCGTAAAAGTTCGGCCAGAATTCGGCAATTGCCGGACGGTCGAGCCCGAGCAGTACGGGAATGTCCAGCCCGGCGGAGAATTTCCCCGGCGCTCCGGAAAGGATCAAGGCTCGCACTCCTTCGCTCGGCGCTCGTTGAATCGCGCTTCGGAGCGCGACGACCAGTTCGGGAGAAAGCGCGTTGGCTGGCGGCCGATCAAGCTTCAGCTCCCGTATGGGTCCGTGGTCGATGGTTGCGATCATGCGAGTTGAACTCAAAACACTGCTACTTCCCGGCCGCCTGCGCTTCCGCTTCCTTCGCGACCGGCAGCGTGATCGTAAACACCGCACCTCCGCCGGGGGCTTCCGACGCTTCGATATTGCCTCCATGTTCGCGCAGGACGGTTTTACAGATGCTCAGGCCGAGGCCTGTGCCGCGTCCCGGGCGTTTGGTGGTGAAGAACGGATCGAAGATGTGAGGCAGGTTCTCAGCTGAGATGCCGGGGCCATCATCCTGAAACACCACCCACACTTGATGGGCGTTGCGCCCTAGGCGCACACGGATGGTTCCTTTGTCGCGGCTCTCGCGGATTGCCTGCTCGGCGTTCAGCAGCAGGTTCAGGAACACCTGCATAAGCTGATTGGAGTCGGCGACGACCGGAGGCAAGTCAGCCTCGGGCAAGAAATCGACAGTGATGTTGCTCTTGCGCAGAGGATAAGCCTGGATCTGCACAGTGCGCTGCACCAGGTCATTGAGATCGACCTGAGAGCGTCCGGGAGCAGGTGGGCGCGCGAAATACTGGAGGTTCTGGACGATATCGGCCGCGCGGCGCGCTTGCTGGTGGAGGATGGTGACCTGCTTGCGCCCGGATTCGGTCACGCCGCCTTCCTGTAGTAACTCCGCCATGCCGAGAATGCTGGTGAGCGGATTGTTGAGTTCGTGAGCGAAGCCGCCGATCATCTGGCCCATAGAAGCGAGCCGTTCGCTCTGAATGATCTGCTGCTCCAATTTCTTTTGCGTGGTGACGTCGCGAACCGAGATGATCACGCCCGCTGGTTTGCCATCGGCATCGAGCAGAGGGCTGGCCATGCCGAGCATGGTGCGCCAAGAGGTGTCGTGGTGGCGCGCCGAGTACTCGCAGGAGGCGCAAGAATTTTCTCCCGTGGCGACGGTGTGGTAGAGCTTTGCCAGCTCGGGAGAACTTCTTTCAGTCCCATCGACGCTGGAGCCGAGTAGTTCTTCGGGGCCATAGCCGAGCAGGTCGCGAATGCGCGGGCTAACGAATGTGTAGTTGCCTTTCAGGTCGAGCACGAGAATCAGATCGGGGAAGCTCTCCAGCAGATGCCGACGGAAGTCTTCCTGACTCTGCAGTTGCCGTTCCATGGCGCGCTTTTCGGTGACATCGACCAGCGTGCCCTGATAGCGCACGGTGCGGCCGTCTTCGACCACGCCGGTCGAAGTGTCCTGGCAGATGGCGATACCGCCATCCTTTCTTCGGAGCCGCACTTCGCGCGTGCGCGTGCGGCTGCCTTGGTGTTCCGCCCGTCCAAGCACGGGGTCCGGGCTTGCATCCACCTTGAGCGCGTTGGGGGGAAGAGCGAGCATCTCTTCCTTGCTGTCATATCCAAGAATGGCTAGCAGAGCAGGATTTACTTCGACCAATTTGCCATCCGGATTGCAGATGTACATGCCTTCCTGCAGAGTCTCGAACAATTGAGTGAAGCGCTTTTCCTTATCGCGCTGGTCGGTGATATCGCGGGCCAGGACGCTGGCTCCGGTGACGTCACCGCCTTTGACGATCGCGTTAACGACGCAGTCGTAGTAGAGACGGCGGTGAGCACCCTTGACCTGCACGCTGACCACGCCGGTCCATGTGCGCTTTTCTATGAAGCGAGCCAGGTCGATGGGCGTTTCGGTGCCGATAGGGCCTTCCAGGAATTCCTGTAGTTTATGTCCGACGATATCCGAGTAAGGCAGCCCCAGCATGTCGGTCACACGGCGGTTGACGGTACGCAGAGTGCCATCAAGCGAGACGCCGAGAGCTACGTCGTCGAGCGAGTCGATGAGTTCCTTGAAATTGCGCTGCGAGCGGACGATCAATTGGCCAAGTTGATCCAGTTGCTCCTCGCTGGGTGCCACACTGGCGCGGTCCTGGAAGCCCCTTACGATCTGGCGGAGTTCGCGAACTTCGCGCTTGCGCCCGAAAGCATAGGCAGCGAACAGAATAGAGAGCACAAAAAGCCCGATCGGAATTGCACCCAGGCGATAGGGAAGCGTCTCCATTTGCTGCCATGACAAGGCGGCGACGGCTGCGGCCAGCAAAACGACAAGGCCGAGTGCCCATCGCCACAGCTGGCTTTCTTCGCGTTCCAGATTGCTGGGTGTAGGGGACGGAGTCGGAGTGGGGTCGGAATCTTCGGGCATTTTTGTTCCCCGCTGACGCGAATGTTACGAAAAGCGGAAGGTTTGCGCCAGACGTTTTTAGCGTAGCACCGAACAAGACAACGGTAGCCAGGGGCCGGGAAACTTTCGTCACAAGGCGGAAGTGACGGGACTCACGGAAGAAGAGTTTGGGAGCGGGTATGGTGGTTTTAAGGATCTCCCATCCGTCGCGCCCTCCTGCGTGCTCCCGGCCTTCTTATGCTTTACAAGACCCTTAGCGCCGCCGTTTACGGTGTGAATGCGAACGTCATTGAGGTTGAGGTCGACGTATCCGGCATTAAACAGAACGAAGATCGTTTTCACACGGTCGGGCTGCCGGACGCGGCAGTCCGCGAAAGCCGCGACCGTGTGCGCGCCGCGCTGAAGAATTGCGGCTATGACATCCCGCCCACCGATATCACCATCAACCTTGCTCCAGCCGACATTCGGAAGGAGGGGTCGGGTTTCGACCTGCCCATCGCGTTAGGCATTCTGGGTGCGTATGGGGGATTGAATAAAAAGGACATAGCCGACGCTCTCTTTGTGGGAGAGCTTTCGCTCGACGGCGGCCTGCGGGGAGTGCGCGGAGCTTTGCCCATCGCCATTGAGGCCCGTTGCCGGAAACTCAAACGCGTCATCGTTCCCGAGGTCAACGCACGCGAAGCCGCGATGGTCGAAGACGTGGATGTGTACCCGGTAAGGTCGCTGCTGGAGGTGATCCACTTCATCAATTCCGGGAATGGAGTTTCGGCGATGCAGGTGGATCGGGACCGGTTGTTAAGCGAGGCGCAGCATTTTCCGGTGGATTTCAAGGATGTGCGCGGTCAGCAGACCGCCAAGCGCGCGCTGGAAGTTGCCTGCGCGGGCGGCCACAACATACTGATGATCGGACCGCCGGGGTCGGGTAAGACGATGCTCGCCAAGCGCATGCCCACGATTATTCCGCCGCTGACGTTTGAAGAGGCGCTTGAGACGACTAAAATCCACAGCGTTGCCGGCGTACTGGATGCACACGCAGGACTGGTGGGGGTGCGACCCTTCCGCTCGCCGCATCATACGATTTCCGACGCAGGACTGATCGGTGGCGGCGCGATTCCGCGGCCGGGAGAAGTTTCGCTGGCGCACAATGGAGTCCTGTTTCTCGACGAACTGCCGGAGTTTCCACGAACCGTGCTGGAAGTGATGCGGCAGCCGCTGGAGGATGGCAGTGTGTGTATTGCGCGGGCGGCGATGTCGCTGACGTTTCCCGCGCGCTTTATGCTGACGGCGGCGATGAATCCGTGTCCTTGCGGATTTCATAACGACCGCACGCGGGATTGCCATTGCACGCCGCCGATGATCCAGCGGTACATTTCAAAAATTTCGGGGCCGCTGCTGGACCGCATCGACATTCACATCGATGTACCGGCGGTGAATTACAAAGAGATGCGGAGCACGACTGAGCCGGAGAGTTCCGCAAAGATACTGGAACGGGTGATTCGCGCGCGGCAGGTGCAACTGGAGCGCTTTGCGTCCGGGAAGCAGAAGCTTTTCTGCAATGCACAAATGCCGCCGCAGAACATTCGCGCGTTCTGCGCTTTATCCGCGGATTGTGAACATTTGCTGGAACGCGCGATGACCCAGCAGGGTTTGAGCGCGCGAGCGCATGACCGCATTCTGAAAGTCGCGCGCACGATTGCGGATCTGGAGGGAGTTCCTCAGTTGGAGCCGAAGCATATTGCGGAAGCGATTCAGTACCGGACGCTGGATCGGACGTTCTGGGCGTGAGGGGAGGTCGGAGGTCAGATTGCCAAGGTTAGTACCGAGGTAAAAGGGTAGAGGTCAGAATTCAAAGGCTAAGGCCGAACAATTGTGGCGTGCTCGGTTCGAACGGCGAAGAGTTCACCTCTGCAATCTGACCTCTAACCTCTGACCTCTGACCTTGGCGTTAGTCGGCGGCGGCGCCGCTTTTTGTTGCCGCATCTTCGGCCGCGCGCATGCGCAGTGCGCGGTTTGAGGGCAGGCCTGCGTCGCGAATCTTGTAGAGCAACGCGCGATAGCTGATGCCAAGCGTACGCGCTGCCTGCTTGCGGTTCCAGTGATGCTGTTGCAGAACCTTCAGGATGATTTTCTTCTCCAGCTCGCGCACGGCCTGGCGCGTCACCTTCTTCAGCGAGATGGGACCGTCGAAGGAGATATCGGGGCTGAGGTAGTTCGGTTCGCGGGCGACCAGGTCGTTGGTAATGGCGTCTTCGTGGCCGAGGATGACGTAGCGCTTGACCAGATTTTCCAGTTCGCGGATGTTGCCCGGCCAATGATATTTCTTGAGAACGGCCAGCACCTCAGCGGACAGTGGGCGCGCACGGCAGTTGAATTTCCGGTTGTAATACTCCAGGAAGTAAGCCGTCAGATCCTCAATATCGTTGCGGCGGTCACGCAGCGACGGCATGCGGAGATTCACGACGTTGATGCGGTAGAAAAGATCCTGACGGAAGGTGCCCGCTTCAATCTCGTTTTGCAGGTCGCGGTTGGTTGCGCATACCACACGCACCTCGACCTTCTTATCCTCCTGCGCGCCAATGCGGCAGAATTGGCCGTCCTGCAGCAGCTGTAACAACTTGGACTGCAGCGAAGGATCGAGTTCGGAAATTTCGTCCAGAAACAGGGTGCCGCGATGAGCCATTTCCACGCGGCCGGGTTTCGATCCGAACGCGCCGGTGAAAGCTCCTTTTTCATAGCCGAACAGTTCGCTTTCTAGAAGTGTCCCGGGAATCGCCGGACAGTTGACTTTGACGTATGGACCGGTTTTCCAGGGAGAAAGACCGTGGACGAGCCGCGCAATAATGTCCTTACCCGTTCCACTTTCCCCGGTAATCAGGACGGGAACATTCGCAGCGGCGACGCGGGCCAGCTGTGCGCGTATCGCTTGCAGCGCGTCGGAATGACCAAAGATGATGTTGTCAGGAGGAAGCTCACCAAGGGATTGTTGCAGCGAAGTCACCGAAAGAGTTGTCATAAGACAAGGGCCCCATTTCGCGGTATGTCAACCCGCATGCACTAAAAGTGCATCTCTAGCGCCAAACGGGGGAGCAGAAGAGAACTGTCTCAGGCAGGTCCTGCAACTATGAAGTTTACCATTAAGTTGCACATCGGGAGGCTCGACAATTCACGCCACGGGCATAGCACTGATGTGCCAAGCGATTGCAGGCCCTGGAAGAGCAAACTATTTCACACCGCAGTACCAGTTTTCCTCAATTGCTTCCTGGAACCGGCATCCTTGTCGGTGTTGAGCGGCCGTATAAATTTCAAGCCCATGAGATGGTAGTCGTTTAAATGAGAAACCCATACCGTCTTGGCGCGGATCATGCGAGAAAAACCCGGGCCACCTTCGGCGGGTCCTATGGGAGCACTTGGGATTTCCAGTGAGATAGAGGTGGATTTAGGCAAAGACCGGCGAACTGCGATAAGTGCGCCCCCAGCGGAAATGTTGATTGCGGTAGCAAACTCCAGCAAATCCGAGTTGTTTTCGTCACGAGTTCGAACAAAAACAGGAATGGGCAGCTCTAACCTCGCCCATTTCCTTGCGTTCTTCTTTGTTGCCAGCCGTTCCACCGAGGTTTCCTGTCCTAAAGACGCATTAACTACCGTGGAAGCCGCATCTTATGGGCCAAACACCAGAGGGCTTCGGTGCCATAGCCAAGCCCCTCCGAACCTCGCGACCAGAAGGGAATTTCGGGAGATCGAAGGCGGGATATTGAGTCGATTTCATGACCAGTAGTCACGCCAAAAGTGCAACGTTTTTCCGTTCTGTACCCTAGCACATTTCCGATTGACAGTTTGTTGGCCCTGCCTTAGCATCACCAATATCCCTCGTTTTAAAGCGGTAGTAGATTTCTCCCCCCGACCGATATGGCTTTTACGTCCGAGAAAAAACCAGCCGTGTCCCTTGCCGGAACCAGTACGATGAAAGAAGCTTCAGAACCGCCTTCGGGTGGGGACGGGCTGTCTCCAAGTGCGTCGCACGACGACGCTCGAGAACTGGAACAATTGCGCGATCGTTTCCGAAAGACCACCAACGCGCTGGCTTCCGCTGCGCACGATCTGAAAACACCGCTGGCAATTCTGAACGGCTACATTGAGCTGTTGCAGAGCCAGAAGCTGGGACCTCTCAACGACCGCCAGCGTGAAGTGATGACCGACATGTTTGCCAGCGGGCAGCGCCTGCAGCACTTCATTCAGGACTTCCTGACTTTTTCCGTGCTGGAAACGGGCGCGATGCGCATGCAGTTTATTGAAGGCGACATGAACGTATGCCTTTCCGAGGTCTGCCGCATCTGGTCGAACCGCTTTCAGGACCGCGGTCTTGCGCTTTACTTTCTGGCAAACGATAAACTGACTCCCTTCCCTTTCGATGCGCCGAAGATTCAGCGCGTGATTTCCAATCTTCTGGAAAATGCGTGCAAGTACACGCCGCAAGGCGGAACGGTGTGGCTGCATGCGGAGCCGCACATGTGGGAACGGCGCATCGCGCCGAAATCGCCCGCCAGCGGCGACCGCCGCCGCCAATCCTTGAACGTGCCGAATGCCGTGAAAGTAAGTGTTTCCGATACTGGTCCGGGGATTCGTCCGGAGTTTCAGCTGGAAATTTTCGATGACTTCTTCCGTCTCCCGGGCTCCGAATCGGCCGAGGGGATGGGGCTAGGGCTGGCCATCTCCCGCCGTCTGCTGCAGGCTATGGGCGGCAAAATCTGGGTTGAAAGCGAACCGGGCGCGGGCAGCAAGTTCTCTTTTCTGATTCCCCTGAAACCGATTGTCAGTCTGCCGCAAGGAACCGGCCAATGAGTGAAGTAGCCAACATTCTGCTCGTAGACGACGAACCCGGGATGCTGCGTTATATCCGTACCCTGCTCGAAGTGGACTCTCACAAGGTTCAGACCGCGACCACCGGAGAGGAAGCTGTTGTGCAAATGCAGAAGGGGCTGCAGCCCGACCTGGTGCTTCTGGATCTGCTCATGCCCGGCATCGATGGATTGCAGACGCTGGAACAGCTGCGAAAAATCAAACCCGGACTGAAAGTGGTGATGCTTTCCTGCGTTAACGATACGCGCAAAGTGGTACAGGCCATGCGCCTGGGGGCGACGGATTATCTGACCAAGCCGTTCCAAAAGGCCGAACTCGACAGCGTGATCGCGCAGTGCATCGGCGCAAAGAATGCAAGCTATGTGGGCGAAGTGGAGGAACTTTGCGACGATGTTTTTTTTGTTGCCGCCAGTCCCGCCATGAAGAAAATCCGCTCGCAGGCTGCGCTGGTCGCCAATGTCGACATTCCAGTTCTGCTGCTCGGTGAAAGCGGCACCGGCAAGGAAGTTCTTGCCCGCCTGATTCACAAACTTTCTCCGCGCGCGCACCGCACGTTCCTGAAGGTAAATTGCGCCGCGGTGCCTGCCGACCTTCTGGAGAGCGAACTATTCGGCTACGAAGCGGGAGCCTTCACTGGCGCCAACCACGCCAAGCCCGGCAAGTTTGAACTCTGTAACAAGGGCACGATCCTGCTCGACGAAATCGGCGAAATGCCGCCGCTGCTCCAGGCAAAGCTGCTGCACGTGCTTCAGGATCAAACCTTCTCGCGCCTCGGAAGCCGCAGCGTTATCAAGGTTGACGTGCGCATTCTGGCGGCTACGAATATCAATATTCCGGAAGCGATCGCCAACAAGCGCCTGCGCGAAGACCTGTATTACCGTCTCAATGCTTTCACGCTATCTCTGCCCCCGTTGCGCGAGCGCAAAGAGGAGATCGTTATTCTTCTGAAGCACTTCATGTCGCGCATGTCTGAGTCCTATGCGCGGCCGCCGCTGCCGCTTTCACCTCCGCTGATTGAGGCCTGCCTGCATCATCCCTGGCCGGGCAACCTGCGCGAGTTGAGCAATTTCATCAAGCGCTACCTTGTCCTGGGAGACGAAACACTGGCGGTATCGGAGTTGCAGCCCCGTTCCGATGGCGGTGGAGGATTGAATGTGGACGCGGCCGGCAAAGCCGCAGTCGCGGGCGCGGAAGGCGCTGGCGGCTTGAAATCCGTGGGCCGCAGTGCCAAGGACGAGGCGGAAGCGGAAGCCATTGCGCGAGCGCTCGAAGAGACCAACTGGAATCGCAAGCAGGCTGCCGCGCTTCTCCAAATCAGCTACAAAGCATTGCTCTACAAAATCCGCCAATACGGGATCGCGCAAACCCGCAGCGCGCACAGGCTATCGGCAGGCGCGTAGAAGCAGTTCTCAGTTCCCGGTTCTCAGTTGCCAGTTTGTATCCAGTGTGTATTGCTACAAACCGGCGTCTTCCCGTCGACTCGCGTCTCCATAAATCCATCCAAGCAGCGTGGGATCAATCGAAGTGCTTTGCAAATTGCAGGCGGATATTTTGGGTTGGAGTTCGCGGCTGGCAACTGGCAACTGAGAACCGGCAACTGAGAACTGGTTTTCTGGTGCGGATAAGAGGACTCGAACCTCCACGACCTTGCGATCACTAGGACCTGAACCTAGCGCGTCTGCCAGTTCCGCCATATCCGCACGTGAAGAAAAAAATCGGCAGGGTCCCCTGTTTTCACGAGGACTACACTAATATCTACTGGCTGACGCCTGCCTGTCAATGAAGCGGCGCGCCCGTTGAGGTCGCGAAGTCAGAACACCACGGTGCCCGGGCCGCATCCAATACCATTGCCGCAGCAATATCGATAGGACGATTTCGAATGCCCAACGCTGACGACAAAATCCCGGCCGACCTTGCTAAAGACCTGCGTTTCCTGGCGCACGATCTGAGCAATGCCCTCGAAACGATTGTGCAGGCCACCTACTTAATCTCTCAAGCTGGCCCATCCGAGAATTCGCGCCGCTGGGTCGAAATGATCGACCAGGGAGCGAAGGACGCCGTCAAAATCAACGCTAAACTGCGCGAAATGCTGCGCAGGTATAGCTAGAATAGCGGGGAGTCGCTTGCACCCTAAACGCTCGCCTGCATTGGGTCCGCCATCGGGGATGTCCCGATGGCGGATGACCAACGACGAACAGCTGACGACGAATGACCGGCGACTAGCGACCGCCAAGCCTACCCCAGCTTCGCATCCATCGTGATTTTTGCGTTCAGTACCTTCGACACGGGACAGCCGGCCTTGGCATTCTGCGCCGCTGTATTGAAGGCTTCCGCGCTTGCGCCCGGCACTTTCGCGGTCACATCCAGATGAACCGCGGTGATCGCCCAGCCCGCATCGAGTTTTTCCATGGTGAGAGTGGCCGCTGTGCTGATGCTCTCCGGCGTAAAATTCGCGCCGCCGAGTTGTGCCGAGAGCGCCATGGAAAAACATGCGGCATGCGCTGCCGCAATTAGTTCTTCCGGATTTGTGCCGGGAGTGCCTTCAAACCGCGTCTTAAACGAGTAGGGGGTGTTCGAGAGTACGCCGCTCGTCGACGATACCGAACCGGTGCCATCCTTCAATCCGCCCTTCCAAACTGCGCTAGCTTTCCGTTCCATGACAATCTCCTGTGATAAGGATCAATAAATAACGCCGCACCCATTGTAAAAGGTGTGGGAAAAGTTTGTTTGCATACAAGGTGACGGGGAAAACATCCTTTTGCGTCTACAGTCGCAGGTCGCTTCTGCCGATGGTTTCCATGAGTCAATCTCCATGGCAGGTCCGCCTATTGGACCTCGCATATACGGGAGCGGGAGGGAGAGTCTTGGGCGCCTTCGATGTAAAGAGCAGTTCCGGGAAGGGTCGAGTCTCCAAAGACAAGAATAGTGCCAGGGCGGTCCGCTCGGCGTCAGTTTCCGATTATTCGGTCGATACCGTCGCTAAACTGGTTTCGGTTTACTTCACCAAGCAACTCACCTACGCGATCATAGGCAACTACGCATCGCGATTGCGGGCCGATCAGCGCTTCTCTCCCCTGTTCGACGAGCTCGTCGATCTGCGCGAAGTGGAATTGGTGGACCTGAGCGCGCGCGATCTTATGAATCTCGCCGAAAGAGTCGATCCATTCTCGCTCCATTCAAAGCGCGCCTTCGTAGTGGAAAGCCAAGCTCAGATTCACGCGGCTCAACTGCATCGGATCCTGCGCAAGGAAAGCAAAACAATCCGGGTTTTCCTCTCGATGGATGAGGCTCGCCAGTGGATTGAGGGCAAGCTGGAATCGCCAGAACATGAAATCTGAGCCAGGCGATTCACTCAAGAGATTCGCTTAAGAAAAATTAATAGAAATCCGAGCAGCTCAAATAGAAGCCGCACTTTGTGCATACCAGCTTGCAGCTGTGGCCTCGCAGGTCGGTTCCGCAATTCGGGCAGAAGTTGGAAATGTCGGGTCTGGCCGCGGGGGCGGCGTGAGGCCTCGGCGGAGCCGAATTCTGTTTCGATTTCGAGCCAGAGTTCAAGGCCCGGGTTGGCTCCGCATCGTCAGTCATAGGGCTGTTGTAACACATTCTTACAGAACACTCGAAGGTTGCGAAGGCAACATGAACTGAGTCGATGCGCCGGCTGCGTTTCGCGCGGTTTCTAACCGTCCAACAGCACGCTGCAACCTGATAGACTTTTGCGCGATGTTGCGATGCACACGCAGACATGCCCGGGAAGCCGACATACAATCTGATCGCTGGTCAAAACGTGGAACGGCTGGCGGCGCTGAGCGACGGAATCTTCGCCGTCGCAATGACACTGCTGGTGCTGGACCTGCGCGTGCCCTCACGCGAAGCCATACACAGCGGGGCAGAGTTGCGCCATGCCCTTATCGCCTGCGCGCCGCAATTCGTCGCCTATCTGATGAGCTTTATCACGCTCGGCATCTTCTGGGTGGGACAGCAGACGCAGCTTAACCATCTTGCCCGGACCAATCGCAGTCTCTCATGGATCCATCTTTTGTTTTTGTTTGCCGTCTCGATAATGCCTTTCTCGACCCGCCTGCTCGCGGAGTTTATTTCGTACCGCACCGCGCTCCTCGGATACTGGCTGAACATTCTGCTGCTCGGCGCTGCGCTCTATTTCAGCTGGATCTGCGCTCTCGGAGCTGGCCTTGTGAAAGAAGAGATTTCACTCCAGATCGCTACGGCCATTAAACGGCGGATCGTCATTGCACAATCGTTGTACGCGCTCGGAGCGGCGCTCTGCTTCTTCAATACATATTGGAGCATCGCTTTCATTGTGCTCGTGCAACTCAACTACGCAATTGCGCCGCGCTTGCCCGGGCGTCCGCGCAAGTAAAGCATGAGGACGATTTGGAGCATTAAAACTGAGGCGAGCGAAGGGACTCTGTAAGTCTCGGTGAGTGCGTGGTGCCTCTGCTTCTGATTTTGCAGGTTAGACGCGAACGCGCGCCACGACGCTGTTGGAACTACTCGCACAGTAAAGCTGCGATTTCCTGATGGCCTTTTTCTCTGGCGATCATGGCTGGAGTTTTGCCTTCGTCGTTGGCCAGTTTGGGATCGGCGCGGTGTTTGAGTAATAGTTCGACCATGGCGCGGTCTCCGTTGGCTGCGGCGGCGTGGATTGGAATCCAACCTCCGTGCTGGCGGGCATTAACAATGCCCGGAGCTCCGCGCTCGAGTAACAGCCGGGCCGCTTCCAGATTGCGGGCCGACGCCGCCGAGTGCAGCGGCATGACGGCCATCGGATTGGCGGCCACGGCATCCACTGCGGCTCCGGCTTCGATCAAAAGGCGGGCGGATTCGGGCTGGCCGAAGAAGCAGGCGAAATGGAGAGCGGTGAAGCCATCGGCGGAATGGGTATTGACTGCGGCGGGCGCTTTGCGGACCAGTTCGAGCAGGCGGTCAAGACGCCCGAGGGATGCCGCTTCGAAGATGTCGAGTGTCTTCTTCTGACCGGCGATGAGTTCGGCTACGTCGCGGCGGCCGCGATAGAGCGAGTGCATGAGCAGGCTCACGCCGTTTGGGTCGCGCAATTCGGAGCATGCCGGGTCGGATTCGAGAAGGCGGCGCAGGGCGTCAAAATCGTTCTTGCCGAGAAGATCGAAACAGTGTTCCGTCGTGGTCATGGAAAACTTCCTCCCTGGGAGTGTGCCCGTCCAAACCGCAGGTCAGCACTCACTTTCGTTAGCACTGCTAACGAAGTATAGGCCTGCCGGTTCTTCTGTCAAGAAAAATGTTAGCTGTGCTAATCTTTTTTTATGGCCAGCCGCGCCGAAAAAAATAAACTGGAAATTGCCGACCGGCTGCACTCAGCTGCCATCCATCTGCTGCGCAGCGCGGCCAAGCCGGACGTGCTTTCGGGGCAGGGTCCGGCGCGGTTATCGGCGCTCTCGGTGCTTGTGTTTGGAGGCGCGAAGACATTGGGCGAACTGGCGGCGGCCGAGCGGGTGAAACCTCCCACGATGAGCAGGATTGTTGCGGGGTTGAAGCGGTCGGGGTTGGCGCGGATTCAGAAGGATGGGAACGACGCACGGCGGATTCAGATCAGCGTGACGCCGAAGGGCGAGCGGCTTTTGCATGAAGCGCGGCAGCGGAGGATCCGAGCGCTGGCGGCAACTTTGGCGGGGCTGGGCTCGGCCGACCTGGAGGTATTAGATCAGGCGACGAAAATTATAGAGTCCGCTTTACGGAGTGGATCGTAGTAGCCTCTGGCTCAGGCTGGCGCCGTGGCTTCTTCGGCAATGCATTTCAGGCTTGCGCACGGCGAGGTTGGCGAGCGATGCAGCGCGGGCAGGAGTGTCCGCGCCACACGAGCGGAGAACCCGATGCGGACGGGACTGCTTGTACCGCAATGTCCGAGCAGTCGGTCCGCGGTACAAACGCGGGCGGGGGCCCGCGCCACACTACCTCCGCGCCACACTTGCTTTCGCTTACAATCTTTCTTCCATGACCATCGCGGTGCGGTCGTTTGCCAAGATTAATCTCGGGCTGTATATCGGCGCGCGGCGCGCGGACGGGTTCCACGATCTGCGCACCGTGTATCAGACGATTGCTCTGCACGATGTGATCCGGGTTAGCGTCGTGCCGTCGCGCCGCGTTGAGATCGTTTGTCAGTGCGACGATCCACGAGTTCCGCTGGATTCGTCGAATACTTGCTATCGCATGGCCGCGCTGGTGATGGAGGAGCTGGGCGCAGAAGGCAAAGTCACCATAGAAATTGAGAAGCGACTGCCAGTGCAGGGCGGGATGGGAGCGGCGTCGTCGAATGCGGTGGCTACAATGCTGGCGCTGGAAAAGGCTTTGACGAAGCTGCGCGCTAGCGAACGACCGGCGTTGAAGAAATCGTTGAGCGTCGCACAGCGGCTGAGGCTCGCGGCTCAGGTCGGATCCGATTTGCCGCTGTTTGTCCTCGGAGGGACGGTGTTGGGGGTGGACCGCGGCGAGGAAGTGTATCCGCTGGCGGACTTGAAGGCGACGCCGATGGTTGTGGTCACCCCGGAGATTGGGGTGTCGACGCCGAAAGCATTTGCGGCTTGGGACGCACTGGTGGAGCGGGAGACAGTCCACGGAAGGTGGTCGGCGAACGGCCTTCGACCACGGCGGACACAGATGTGTGCGGAGGAAGCCGCTGTCGGTACGCGGTATCAATTGACTCCGTCTGCCTCGTCCGATAGAATGTTTTCGGTTGGCTGCGCGTTGTCGGCGTGGCTTGGTAGTAACCCTGACACTGGTGCTCCCGCCGCAACACTGATTAAGAGCGGGGGCCGGGTTGGAAACCTATCCGACCTTGTCCGAGCCGGGATTGAAAACGACTTTGAACGAGTCGTCTTTTCTGAGTTTCCCGAACTGCGAGACATGAAGCGTGCGTTGGAACGCGCGGGAGCGAGATATGCGTCGCTCTCCGGCTCGGGATCGACTTTGTACGGGCTGTTTGGTTCGGCGGGCGAGGCTGCGAAGGCCGCCGAGCGTCTGCGGAAGCAGAGATTGAAGGCGGTGGCGACGCGGACTTTGACGCGGCGGGAGTATTGGAATCGGTCGCTGGTCGTCGGTCGTTAGTCGTCGGGCATTTGTTCAAGTTTGTTGTTTGCTGGAAGGCTGGAGTTCGGCATACTAGAGGCAACGGTGGTTAGTCTGACCGAAACACTGGCTAGTCCGATCACTGACCACCAGCCACTGATTTTTTGGGCCGTCGACTAATGGTAGGTCAAGTGCCTTTGGAGCACTTTGTCTAGGTTCGAATCCTAGCGGCCCAGCCAAAATTCCGTTCTCAGTTCCCAGTTCTCTGTTCTCAGAGAGAACCGGAGCCAAAACTGAGAACTGGAGACCGAGAACTGAGAACTTAAGCATGGCGACTGCTACTACTACGACCGCGGAAAAAAAGCCGATGGTGGATGAGAAGCTGGAACGCAAGCCTCAGCGCGCGCGCGCTGACGACAAGTTCAAGATTTTCAGTGGTTTAGCGAATGAGCCGCTGGCCGATGAAGTTTGCCAATTTCTGGGGATGCCGCGCGGGCAGGCGCAGGTAACGCGCTTTGCCGATGGCGAGTGCTATGTGCAGATTCAGGAGAACGTGCGCGGGTGCGACGTGTTCATCATGCAGCCCACGTGCCGTCCGGTGGATATGCACCTGATGGAACTGCTGCTGATGATTGACGCGCTGAAGCGGGCATCGGCGCGGCGCATCACGGCGGTGATTCCGTACTTTGGGTACGCGCGGCAGGACCGCAAGGATAAGCCGCGAAGCCCGATTTCGTCGAAGCTGGTGGCCGACCTGCTTACCATGGCGGGAGCGCATCGGGCCCTGATCGTGGATTTGCACACGCCGCAGTTGCAGGGATTTTTCAATATTCCGGTGGACCATCTGTTTGCATCGCCGGTGCTGGTGGATCACTTCAAGAAGTTAAGCCTGCCGAACCTGACGGTGGTTTCGCCCGATGCGGGCGGCGTGGAGCGGGCACGGTTTTTTGCTAAGAAGGTGGACGCGGCGCTGGCCATCGTGGATAAACGGCGCGTCGAGATGAACGTGGCCGAGGTCATGCACGTGATCGGCGACGTAAACGGGCGGACGTGCCTGATCATCGACGACCTGATCGATACGGCCGGCACGCTGGTGAAGACCGCGGCGGCGCTGAAAGAGAATGGCGCGACCACGGTGTATGCCTGCGCTTCGCACGCGGTGCTATCGGGGCCGGCGGTGCAGAATATCGCCGAGTCGGTGATTCAGGAAGTTGTGGTCACAAACACGATTCCGCTGACGGCCGAGGCGGACGCGGCACGGGCGCAAAAAGGCGGGAAGATTACGGTGCTTTCGATCGCGGGCCTGATTGGGCGGGCGATCCAGGCAAATCACGAAGAGACTTCAGTCAGTAAGTTATTTATTTGATTTTGAGAAAAAGAAGATAGGAACCGAATTATGGCGACAGCAACGGATATCAGCATATTGGAAGCGCAGAAACGCGAACCGGGCAGCAAGGGTGCCGCGCGCAGGGTGCGCGTGGGCGGGAAAATTCCCGCGGTTTTGTATGGCGGCGGAAGCGAAGCGTCGCCCGTTGCAGTGGATCCTCGGCAGGTGCTGCGGATTCTGCGCTCGGAGAGCGGCCACAACACGATTTTCGATCTGGCGCTCGACAGCAACCGGGTGAAGGCCATGATCGTGGACTGGCAATACGAGCCGATCAAGGGACGGTTGCTGCACGTGGACTTGCAGCGTATCGCCATGGACAAGAAGCTCACGGTCACGGTGCCGGTCGTGCTGAAGGGCGAAGCCGCAGGCGTCAAGCAGGAAGGCGGCATTCTGGAGCAACTACTGCGCGAGATTGAGATCGAGTGCCTGCCAGCGGATATTCCGAAGTCGATTGAAGTGGATATCAGTCACCTCACGTTTGGCGTGGAAGTCCGCGTGGAGAATCTGCCGCACAGCGACAAGCTGAAGTTCCTGACGGATGCGCGCCAGATGATTGCCCACATCACGTCGGTGAAGGAAGAAGTGGTGGTCACGCCTGAGGCTGCGGCTGACGCTGCCGGAGCTGTTCCAGCTGAGCCCGAAGTCATCAAGAAGGGCAAGCAGGAAGTGGAGGGTGAAGAGGCCGCCGAGGAAGATAAGGGTAAGGGCAAGGTTGAACCCAAGGCCGAGAAGAAGGAAAAGAAATAGATTAGCTCCGAGCTTTGAGCCGCGAGCCGCGAGCTTGAGGCTAAAGGCTAAGGGCGAAAAGCAGAGACCTCATCAGCGTGAAACTGATCGTCGGTTTGGGCAATCCCGGAATCGAATACCAGTTCACGCCGCATAATCTGGGGTTTTTGACGATCGACCGGATCGCCAACGATCTTGGGATTGAAGTAAGGAATCGTCAGTGTCGCGCACTTACTGCACGGGCGATGATCGCTGGCACGCCGGTGGTGCTGGCGAAGCCGGAAACCTACATGAACCTGAGTGGGCTTTCGGTGAGCGAACTTGTCGGGGAGCATCAGGTTGAAGTGAAGTCGGATCTGATCGTGATCTACGACGAGTTGGACCTGCCGTTCGGTGCGATACGCATACGGCCGCGCGGCGGGACGGCGGGGCACAACGGAATGGAGTCCATTCTGGGTGCGCTCGGGACGGATGAGTTCTTGCGGATTCGGCTTGGAATTGCGCCGGATCACAAAGTGAGCGATGGCGCGAAATATGTTCTGACGCCATTTCGCAAAGCGCAGGACGCGGTAGTGGATGAAATGCTCGGGAACGCGGCGCAGGCCGTTGAAGTGATTTTGAAGGATGGTCCGGCAGCGGCGATGAACCGGTTTAACCGTAAGAACGAGCCGGAAGATGGTGGCTAGTGATCGGTGGTCAGTGGCCACTTCAGGCGCGAATACTGCTGGTTGCTAGCTTAGGACATCGTACCTGCCGTTCGGAGAATTGAGTTGGAAACTGGTCACTGACCACCGGCCACTGACCACTGATTTTTGGAGAAAACGAATGAATCGTAGCTATGAGGTGATGTTCATCGTCCGGCCGGATATGCCGGATGAGGATCTGAACAAGCTGGTTTCTACGCTGGAGTCGTCGGTCACATCGGCCAGTGGCACGGCAAAGACCGAGATTTGGGGCAAGCGGCGTCTTGCCTACAAGGTCGCCAAATTCCACGAAGGAATTTTTGTGGTTCTCTCGATTGAGGGAGCTGGCTCCATTGTTCACGAAGTGGAACGCCGGCTGCGTGTGACCGAGCAGGTGATCAAGTTCATTTCGGTGCGAACTGATGAGGAACTGAAACGGCTTGATAAGGTGAAGAAGCTTCGGGACGCGCGCAAGAAGACCAGTGCGATGCCAGCTGCAGCTGCGCCTGCACCTGTACCTGTGCCTACACCTGCACCTGCGGCGGTGACGCCGGAGGCTGGAGCGGAGCCCGCGGCCACTACGGTTTAAGTAGTGGGGATGGCGTTTGGCCCTGTCTAGGCGGGGCAAAGCCCGCTTCCACGCAGTTCACGCAATCGAGAACCAACAACACTTTTGAGATTGAAGGAGCTTTATGGCAGACGAAACGAAAGCACCGGCGGCGAGCGGCGGCGAAACTCGCGGCGAAGGACGACCCGAACGCAGTGGCGATCGCGGACCACGCGGTCCCCGCGCTGGCGGTCCCGGCGGTCCCCGCGAAGGCGGAGGACGCAAATATTTCCGGCGCAAGAAGGTTTGCAAATTCTGTGTCGAAAAAATCGAGGCAGTGAATTACAAGGACGTGCGCTTGCTGGCACAGTTTGTTTCGGCGGAAAGCGGCAAGATCACACCGCGCCGTCTGACGGGCGTATGCACGCCGCACCAGCGCCGGTTGTCGCGGGCGATCAAGCAGGCGCGCAATATCGCATTGCTGCCGTTCGCGGGACGCGCACAGTAAGTTGAAAACGTCGGTGGTCGTCAGTCGTTCGCGGGGCACAAGCGGCGCACGAAGATCGACCAGTTCTGGGTTTTCCGAACGACCAACGACCAGCGACTAATGACCGACGACGAAAGACGAACGACCAGATCACGGAACGGAGTCATCGAATGGAAGTTATTCTGAAGGAAGACGTAGCGAAGCTTGGAAATCGCGGCGAGGTGGTAAAAGTCGCGGAAGGATATGGGCGGAATTTCCTGCTGCCCAAAAAGCTTGCGATTGAGGCCAATGCCGCGAACAAAGCCGTCATCGAGCAGATGAAAGCTGCGGCGGTGCGGCGTTCGGCGAAAGAAAAATCCGAGGCCGAAGAGCTGTCGAAGCAGTTCGACGGCCTGGAAGTCTCGTTCACCCGCAAGTCGGGCGAGAACGATCAACTATTTGGATCGGTGACAGCGGGCGACATCGCCGAGGCGCTCGAGAAAAAGAGCTTCCACATCGATCGCCGCAAGATTCAGCTGCACGAGCCGCTCAAGTCAGTTGGCGAGTTCATTGTGCCGATCAAGCTGCACAGGGAAGTCACCACGCACCTGAAGGTACTGGTCGGAAAAGAAGCGGTCGCGGAAGAATAGTCTTTCGTGTGGGGACGGGGCCATGCCCCGTCCAACGCGGGGAACATCCCCGCCTCCACACCCCTATTCACCTTGCATTTCCGCTGCTACACACACTTCAGTTATCTACCCCGAAAAATTCTTCCACCTTCCGCAGGTCAGTCGTCTTCTTATAGTTCGGCAGGCTCTCCACAAACACCTTCCCATACGATTTCTTCAGAATTCGATTATCGAGCAGCGCCAGCAGGCCGCGGTCATGCAGCGAGCGGATCAAGCGTCCAAAGCCTTGTTTGAGGGTGATGACCGCGCTTGGCACCTGGTAATCGCTGAAGGCGTTGCCGCCTGCGCGGTCGATTGCTTTGACGCGCGCGGCGACGACCGGATCGCTGGGCACGGCGAACGGCAAACGGTCGATGATGACGCAACTCAGTTGTTCGCCCTGCACATCCACTCCTTGCCAGAACGACGAGGTGCCGAACAGCACGGCGTTGGGCGTGAGGCGAAACTCGTCTAGCAGCGCGGACTTTGGCGCGTCGCCCTGCTTGAGCATGGGGAAGTCGATGACGCCAAGAAGGCGGTCATAAATGTCGTTCATCTGCGCATAGCTGGTGAAGAGGACGAAAGCGCGGCCGCGTGTGATCTCCAGCAGGCGGCGGATGACGCTGGAGGCTTCGCTGGCGAATTGCGGGGTGCGCGGGTCGGGCAAGTCGGGCGGGACGTAGAGAATGGCCTGGCTTTCGTAATCGAAGTGCGAAGGGACGACGGATTCTCGCGCGTGATCGAGGCCGAGGCGCTGGCGAATATATTCAAAGCCGCCGCCGACGGCGAGCGTGGCCGAGGTGAGAACGGCGGTGTCGAGTTTCGACCAAAGGCATTCGCGAAGAATCTGGCCAACCTCGATGGGCGTGGCTTGGAGGACGACGTTGGTACGGCCCGATCTTCCCTCGGCTGTTGAAGCGCCCTCTTTATAAGACGAGCGGTCGGCGCCCGCTCTGCCACGTGGGGCCGGCGCGCCGCGAAAGCTTCTCCGCTCGATCCAGAAAACTGTGTTGGGGTCTTCGTTCTCCATCACAAAGCTAAGTTGGACCTGCATCTGCTGGGCGCGCTTGGCGAGCGTGAAAATGTCGTCGGGCTTCTGCGGCATGCGCTCAAACTCTGTGGAGAGGCGAATCAGCGATTGATTGAGTGCAATGAATTCGTCGCCGTTTTCTTCGAGAAATTCGCGGCGTGTGTCAAAGGCAAAGCGGCCGTCGTGGGCGGGAAGAAGCGAGAAGAATAGCTGCGAGCGTTCCCGCAGAGATTGAATCGCGCTCGACATTTGCGGCGTATAAAGTTTTTCGCGCTGCAGCAGGTGCTCGGCGTCGCGCGCGAGTTCCTCCATGCGCAGGTTACTGACAGAGATTCCAAAATAATTGCCGGCGATTTCTTCGAGCTCGTGCGCTTCGTCGAAGATGACCGCGCCGCAATCTGGGAGCACGCCCGCGTCATAGTCGCCATCGGCTTCGAGCTTGATGGAAAGATCGGCGAAAAAAAGATGATGGTTGACGATGATGATGTCGCTTTCGGCGGCGCGGCGGCGCATCTCTGTGATGAAGCAGCGGTCATACTCTTTGCATTTCTGGCCGATGCAGGTATCGGCGCGCGCGTCGAGCTTGTGCCAGACGCCGCTCGCCTCGGGCAGTTCGGCAAGCTCGGCGCGGTCGCCGGTATGCGTGGTCTTTTCCCATGCAGCAATAGCGCGGTAATGTTCGATTTCCTCGAAGCCGGAAAGCACGGGCTGGTCGGTGAGGTCGTATAGCTTTTTACGGCAGAGATAATTGCTGCGGCCCTTCATGTAGCAGACGGAAAGCTTTTGCGAAGACACATCGATCTGCACATTTTCATTCCGGCCACCGCCAGCAGTATCACTCCGCCCCCCCTCGGGTTTGTCATTCCGAACGAAGTGAGGAATCTGCTTTTCAGCTGCGGCCTCCCGCGTGAAGAGCGCCCGTTCGATGAACGGCACATCCTTGAAGAAAAGCTGCTCCTGCAAATTCTTCGTCCCTGTCGAGATGATGACACGCTTGCCCGAGCGAATGACCGGAAGCAAATAAGCGAGCGTTTTTCCCGTGCCCGTCCCAGCTTCCACGATCAGGTGGCGCTTCTCTTCCAGCGCCTCCTCGACCGCCTGGGCCATCTGCAATTGGCCGCGGCGGAACTCATAAGCGGGATGCGTTTTCGAGAGTACGCCCCCCGGTGCGAAGAACTGGTAGAGAGAATATCCACCGGAAGTAGACGCGGGATGGGAAGAAGATGCCACGGAGTCTCTATAATACCTAGTGGCCAGTGGTCGGTGGCCAGTGGTCAGTGAAACAAACTCCTTCAACCACCAATTCGCCGGTTTTGCCTCTACTCGCCATCGTGGGCCGGCCCAACGTTGGCAAGTCAACCCTGTTCAATAAACTCACGGGATCGCGGCGTGCCATTGTCGGCGATGAGCCCGGCATCACGCGCGACCGCCTCTATGGCGAGGCGGAATGGCGCGGACACGCATTTCGCGTGGTAGATACGGGCGGCATTATTCCCGAGGATAAGGATTTCATCCCGTCGGAAATTTTTCGGCAGGCGAAGGTCGCGCTGAAAGAAGCTGTTGGAATCATTATGGTCGTCGATGCCCGCACGGAGTTGGCCGGGCCCGATCGTGAGCTGATTCGTCAGCTCCAGCGCATGGGAAAGCCGCTGTTTCTTGCGGTGAACAAAGTTGATAGTGACAAGCAGGAATCGCTGGTTGGGGAGTTTCACGAGTTGGGGATTCGAGAGGTGTTTGGGATCTCGGCCGAGCACAGTCGAGGGCTTGATGATCTGCTGGATGCGGTACTGCCGCTGTTCCCGCCTCTGGCGAAATCAAAGAAGAGCTTAACCACGGGGGACACAGAGGGCACGGAAGAAGACGAAGAGCAAGACCCGCACGTGCATGGCGAACGACCAACGACCGACGACCAGCGACCGGCGGAGGACGACCTAGTAGCTGCGGAGCCCGCGCCTCACGAAATCAAAGTCGCCATCATCGGCCATCCCAACGTTGGCAAATCGACGCTGCTGAATCGGCTCACGGGCAGCGACCGCGCGATTGTGTCGCCGATTGCAGGGACGACGCGCGATTCGATTGATGAGGTCGTCGAATATAAGGGGCGCAAAATTCGCTTCATCGATACGGCTGGTATTCGGCGCAAAGGCAAGACCGAGTTGATGGCGGAAAAACTATCGGTGGTGATGGCGCGCAAGAACATTGAAAGCGCGGACATCGTGCTCTTCATGATGGATGCGACCGAGGGCGTGAGCGCGCTGGATGCGAACATCGCGGGATACGCGCATGAGAGCGGCCGGTCGGTGATTATCGTGGTCAATAAATGGGACCTGATTGCCAGCGGTGAGAAGCGCGCCATCAGCCAGTCACGAACGGCGCGCATTCAGGATTCGAAGCGTCCGCAGGATCGCAAGCTCTATGAAGAGCGGCTGCGCTATGGGCTGAAATTTCTGAGCTATGCGCCGGTGCTGTTTATCTCCGCGCAGAACGGCAAGGGGACGGAGAAAATTCTGCCGTTGATTGAGCAGGTGGCGGTCGAACGGCGCAAACGCGTCACGACCAGCGAGATGAACCGGTTCCTGAAGATGGTTGATTTCGACCGCGCCTCGGTGCCGGTAAGCAAGCGCGTGCGTATTTATTACATGACGCAGGCGGGAGTGGCGCCGCCCACGTTTGTGCTGTTTACGGATCGTCCGGTGAAGCTGCATTTTTCCTACGAGCGTTTTGTCGAAAACCAGATTCGCGAGGCGTTTGGGTTTTTAGGAACGCCGATATGGATTAAGAGCCGGGCGAGCGAGTGAACGTCCAGTATTACAAGCTGTTCATGCCAGCTACATCCACAACATTAAAGTATAACTATGAGTGCAGCGCATCGGCGGCGAAATGTCGATCAAGTTAGTAGGTTCTCCATGTTAGACTGTGCCTTTCTATTAGTCTACTCGTGAGGAACCATGTGTAAACGCCTACTGCTGTCCCTTTTGCTCATCGTGTTATCGGCCGGATGTGCGAAAAAAGTGCAGCCTGTAACCCCGCAGGCCCCAGAATCTACCCCACTGGCGCATGGATGGCGCGATGTCCATCCTCCCCTTAAACCGACTAATATTGCTGCGATTGGCGACATCTTCTGGTTGTGTGGGACGGAAGAGACGATCGCATCTTCTAGCGACGGGGGAAATACGTGGAAGCTTAGGCACAAGATCCCTGGAGGAAGGACACTGCTAAGCATCACCTTCTTGAACGAGACTATGGGCCACGCGGGTGGTGAAGGCGGCTTACTGCTTTCAACCGTAGATGGTGGTCAAACGTGGGTTTCCCACGACCTAGGGCCCGATACCGTACAAGCATTTTCTTTTTCGGATGCTGCTCACGGTATCGCCGTGCTATCAGGCCGTCGGGGAAAGACTGGAATCGGAATGTTGGACGAAGTGCAGGGAACCCCCTTTTTGAATAGCACTGTGAAGTTGACGCATGATGGGGGCCAGCACTGGGAAGATGCCACCTCTTTGAAAACGGACGAGGAACTGCGCCGCTATACTGAGGTACTTTCAGTAGCTGCGCTCGACCCGACTCACTACTTAATCGGCATTCGACAACCTCAAATTGCGGTCGGATACGCAGTTACATCGGATGCAGGCAGATTGTGGAAGCTTGTGCACCTAGACGACGTCTATGCCACAAGGGTATTCGTACACGACGGCGAATACTGGGCCTTTGGGATCGAATACCTTGATCGCGAAAAGGGCGGCGGTTACAGTGCGCCTGTTTCATTGCACTCTAAAGATGGAGAAAACTGGGTTCACGGTTTGCGCGGTCCGAATGAATTTCCGAATTGTAACTTCCAGGGCTGCTATCTGTCGGACGGCGTTGTTGAGAACCTATACGGACAACGTGCAAAATTCTGGGTCTTGCCACGGGATGGCACCATGACTAAGACTTGGGCTATCGCAGGAAATTTCGCCTGCATGGTCGCAGAGACTGCAAAATGTGGCCTCGTCGAGGTTACCGAAGAGCCGCCAGCACGTTGATGAACCGATAAGCCAGTCACCGCGGGAAGGTCAGACTTTTATCCCGCTCATCGCCGTATGCCTGCCATCCTCCGTCAGCAGTCCCATGCGGTCTACTCCGGCGCGGCGCGCGGTGTCGATTACGTCGGCTACATCCTGGAAATCGATATCGTCGTCGGCTTCGATGTAGGCGATGCGCTCCACGCGAATGGCGTAGATATCCCGCAGGCGCTCGCGGAGATGGTCCCACTCCACAACCTCTTCGTTGACCTTCACCAGCGGGTGCTCGGCACCCGCCGGAGCGCGCCGCACTTGAATCACGATTGTCGCCTGCGGTGGCGGGATGTTCTTCGCCGTCGACGGCACCGGTTGCGGGATCTGCGCGTCCAGACCTTTTGGTTTCTCGTTAATTACTACCAGCATAAAAATAATGAGCAGCACCAGCAGAACGTCAATCAGAGGCGTGACGTTCATCTGAGGACCGCGCGCACCACCACCTGCCGTTGAGAATGCCATCGGAATCTCTCCTTGTGGATCGGAACGGCACGCGCGTGTCTGAGGGATTTGACACCTTGAGAGTGTGGCGGGTTCCAAAGAACGGCGTGGAGCAGGCAGGGGACAAGCTCCCTCGGCTTCGCTCGGGATTTCGGCGCGCGGCTCGGACGCCGCGCAAGCGCCTCAACTTCGACTTGCTGCTGCTCGCTTCGCTCACATCTGCTGCGCTTGATTTCATAACCACGACG
>Ga0182030_10003776_pt1 | contig 32371 bp, 26 predicted proteins | sample 812S3MmetaG_FD_121299 | JGI IMG/M metagenome (GOLD analysis project Ga0182030, IMG submission 121299) | Permafrost microbial communities from Stordalen Mire, Sweden - 812S3M metaG (Illumina Assembly) | ecosystem: Environmental > Terrestrial > Soil > Wetlands > Permafrost | place: Sweden... | reverse complement strand
GCTCGTCAGCATGTATTGCTACACCTGTTACCGCTCGACTTGCATGTGTTAGGCACGCCGCCAGCGTTCAATCTGAGCCAGGATCAAACTCTTCAGTTAAATACACTTAAGTCACTGAAGTTTCGAGTTCCTAAACTCACATCCGTCCACCGATGCTTTCACATCGACGAACAGCTGGTCGTTTTTGGAAACTCATCATCAATTGCACCAAAGTGCATGACGCGAGTCCCCACACAAGTTACCTATTCGAATTTTTAAATAATAACCCCGACGACGAGGGCCGGGGTGAACTTCCAAGTATAACGCGTTTTCGGACCCCGTCAATCGCCGGTAAGTCTCTAAAAACGCGTTTCGGCTGGAAGGGCGCGCAGTATAGCCCCGGGTCCAATTCTGTCAATCGCGGAAAACTATCCCGTAAAGCAGCCTCTCTATTGACTATCGGTGATTCCCTTAATCATGCAATCGGGTCGCGGCCGATGTAGCGGTCGAATTCCTCTTCGACGCGCGTTTCCTCGGGCGCGGCCGCGACCTTGTACTCGAGCCCACAGTCCGTAAACTTCACCGCTCCGCGCTTGCAGCGAAGGTTGTGTGGCCAATGTCTCAATTTCATTCCGAATTCCTGCGTACCTTGGAAGAGCGCGGCTACCTGCATCAAATCACCGATGCCACGGCTCTCGATGACGCCGCTGGGTCCACCGTGATCCCCGCCTACATCGGTTTCGATGCCACCGCCGATAGCCTGCACGTCGGCAATCTCGTGCAGATCATGCTGTTGCGCCGCCTGCAGCGCGCCGGTCACAAGCCCATTGTGCTCATGGGAGGCGGCACCACCAAGGTCGGCGATCCCTCCGGCAAGGATGAAACGCGGCAACTGCTCAGCGACGCGCAAATCAAATCCAACATTGGCGGCCTCCGCGTGGCGTTCGAGCGTTTCCTGAGCTTCGATGACGGCCCATCCGGCGCCATCATGGCCAACAACGACGACTGGCTCGGGAAGTTGCAATACATCGACTTCCTGCGCGACATCGGCCGGCACTTCACCATCAATCGCATGCTGACCATGGACAGCGTAAAACTGCGCCTGGACCGCGAGCAGCCGCTGACTTTTCTCGAATTCAATTACATGATTTTGCAGGGCTATGATTTCGTCGAACTCAACAAACGCTACGGCTGCGTTTTGCAGATGGGTGGCTCCGATCAATGGGGCAACATCGTGCAGGGCGTCGAGTTGGGCCGGCGCGTCAACGATGCCCAGTTGTTCGGCGTGACCACGCCGCTGATCACGACATCGTCAGGCGCCAAGATGGGCAAGACCGCGAGCGGCGCAGTGTGGTTGAACCCCGAGCGGGTCTCGCCGTATGACTACTGGCAGTACTGGCGCAACACTGAGGACGGCGACGTCGGGCGCTTCCTGCGGTTATTTACCGAACTGCCGCTGGCGGAAATCGCGCGGCTCGAGAAACTCAAGGACGCCGATATCAATGCTGCCAAGGAAGTCCTGGCCACCGAAGCAACCCGGCTGTGCCACGGCAACATTGCCGCCAGCCAAGCATCAGCGACGGCCGCGAGTGCCTTCTCAGGTGCCGCAGCTGAAGGTTTACGCACTTATACGTTGCCGCGCGAACAATCGGCCTTGGTGATCGATGTCGTGGTAGCGCTTGGCATGGCGGGTTCCAAAAGCGAAGCACGCCGCTTGGTGGAACAGGGTGGCGTGAAGCTCAACGATCAGACGGTCAGCTCTGCCACGGTGAGCGTCGCCGCGAACGATCTCGACGCAGATGGCACCGCCCGATTAAGTGTAGGCAAGAAGCGTCACGGTCTGATCCGCCGCGGCTGATGCCGCGCGTCGCGCGGCGCAACATGAATCTCCCGTGATCGTCCTCCGCGCGACGACGGCCCTCCAGCGCCATGATACTCAGTGCTTTCCCCAAGCCACATCGAGGGTTTAACCGCTACCCGAGGTCGGCAAGCGAGGTCACATTAGAACGTTATCGCAGTGCGATAAATCGAAAGGCCGCTTAGCAAAGCGCCGATACGAAGCCGAAACTAACGCGCACCGATGTCATCGACCGGCCTAAGTTTGGGCACGAGCGCGGGACCTGCCCGGATGGCGGCCGTCGTCAGCCTGCTTTTGGGCGTTGTGGGCCTCGCGGGATGGATTCTCGGTGCTTACACGCTCACGAGCGTCATTCCGGGTGCGGTGCAAATGAAAGCCAACACTGCGGTGGCCATTCTGCTGTGCGGCACCGCGCTCTTGATTCTCAACTACCGCGCTAGCGCCACACTCGAGAGACTCGCCCGCGCGCTGGCCGCGCTCGCCTTGGTTATCGGCACTGCCACGCTTGGCGAATACTTGTTCGACTGGCAGATTGCCATCGACGAATTTCTGGTCAGGGACAAACTCGGCGCCTTCGGCGTATTTCACGGCCGCATGTCGCCATTCAGCGCGTCTGCATTCATCATTCTTGGTTTTGCGGTCGCCGGCCTGCGCATTCGCTTTCTGGACCGCGCCGCCAGAATCGCAGCAAGCCTCGGGCTCGCCATCGGATTGATCGCGTTGCTGGGATACGCGTGGAATGCCGGCGATCTAACCACCGACCGCTGGCTGCCGCCTATCGCCCTCAACACCGCCGTCTGCTTCGTCGCCATCGCCATCGGCGTTTTAATGACCAGTCGCCGCGCAGCCGCCGACGATGCAACCCGGCGCATTGCCCTGGGAGGCGTGGAGTTCAGAATTCTCGCCGGCTTCGCCGCGGCCATTTCCTTGCTGGTGCTCGGCGCAAGTTTTACTTACAAAACCAGCGAGCAGCTGTCGGTCTCGATGGAGTGGATCGCACATACCCAACAAGTCCGTACTGAGCTGTCCGCGATATTCGGTTCGCTGGCGGGCGCCAATGTCGTGGCGCGAGATTATCTGGGAACCGGCGAGCCATTCCGCTTGCAGGAATATCAACAGCTGGTGACCGGCGAACGCGCGCACCTCTCTAATTTATTATTCTTGGTCGCCGACAATGCAGCGCAACACGACAACGCCGTGCGATTGAGCGCACTTGTCGAGAAGCAACTCACCGCGCTGGAGCAAAGCATGGCCGCTTTCAAGGCATACGGCTTGCCGGCAGCGCAAGCGGTACTGACGGCCTCGCGCAGCGACAACACCATCAGTCATGTGAGCGCGGCGACCTCCCAGATGGACGATATCGAGAAGCAACTCGGGCGCAGCCGCGAAGCCGACGCAGCCAAGGTTCGCCTGACGACGCTGACTTCGTTGTTGTTGACACTGGCAGCAGCCATCGGCCTGTTCATCATCTTATTCCGCGGCGTCCACCGGGAGATGCTGGCGCGGCGCGGCGCGGAACAGGCATTGCGCGACAGCGATCAATACAATCGCAGCATCATCGAAAGCTCGCCTGACTGTGTTTCGGTGTTGACCACCGATGCGCGCATCACGCAGATGACGCCGCAGGGATTGAAGTTGATGGGTATCGATGACTTTGGCGCGATCGCGGGCACGGACTGGTGCTCGTTCTGGAGCGGCGATGATCAAACCGCCGCTCGCGACGCGATTGCCGCCGCATGTGATGGTCTGCCAGGCCGCTTCAGCGGCATCACCGAACGCGGCGGCGCCAAGAAATGGTGGGATGTCATCGTCACGCCAATTCCAGCTTTGGACGCCCAAGCCGAAAGGCTGCTGGCGGTCGCTCACGACATCAGCGAGGTTAAGCGCAGCGAAGACAGTCTGGTCGCCGCCAACCGCTTTCTCGACTCGCTCATCGATAGTTTGCCGGTGATGGTGGTGGTCACGGACGCCAAGACATTGCGCTTCGTGCGCGTGAACCGCACGTTCGAGCAAACGATGGATGTACCCACCGGGCACATGGTGGGCAAGACCGCTTACGATTTGCTGCAGCCCGAGGAGGCCGCGCTCACTCGAGAGACCGATCGCGAAGCGCTCGCGTCGGGCAAGCTGATCGAAATTAGCGAACGCAACGTCTTCACGAAAGCCGGCGTCAGAGTGTTGAATACGAAAAAGGTGCCGATATACGACGAGAGCGGCGCGGCGCAGTACCTGCTCTCCATCTCCACGGACATCACCGCGAGCAAATTGTCGGAACAAGCGATTCGCGAGCTGAACGCGCAGCTCGAAGCAAAGGCGGTCCAGCTGCAGTCGAGCAATAAAGAACTCGAGAGCTTCAGCTACTCGGTATCGCATGATCTACGGGCACCGCTGCGCGCCATCGACGGCTTCGCGGAAATCATTCAAGAGGATTATGGCGCCAAACTCGACGATGAGGCGCGTCGCTACCTGGCCGTCATCCGCGACAATAGCAAGCGTATGGGCTTGCTCATCGACGATTTACTGGAGTTCTCGCGCTTGGGGCGCCAGGCCGTCGCAAAGGTCGAGATCAATGTCGAATTGCTGGTGCGCGAAGTGGTGGACGAAGTGCTGCACGTCGAGTCGCTGCGTGCGGCCGGCAAAACCCTGCCGCGAATCGACGTGGGCGAACTGCCGCCAATTTGCGGCGATCGAGCGTTGCTGCGCCAAACGTGGACCAATTTGATCTCCAATGCTGTGAAATACAGCAGCAAGTCGCCGTATCCGCATATTCAGATAGGCGGCTCTGCCGGCGAGGAGGAGAATCAATACTTCGTGCGCGACAACGGCGTGGGATTCAGCATGACGTATGTTGAAAAGCTGTTCGGCGTTTTCCAACGACTGCACCGCGGCGACGAATTCCCCGGCACCGGCGTGGGATTGGCCATCGTCCAGCGGGTGGTGACGCGCCATGGCGGCCGAGTCTGGGCGGAAGGCAAGGTCAACGGCGGTGCGATGTTTTCATTTGCGCTGCCAAGGGGAACGTAGTCGTGGACGATTTCGAGGCCGTTGAGATTTTGTTGGTGGAGGACAGCGACGCCGATGCCGAGCTGATCGCGCGTGCGCTGCGCAAGGGCAATATCGTGAATCGCGTGGTGCGGGTTCGCGACGGCGTGGAAGCGCTCGAATTCGTTTTTCGCGAAGGCGCCTTCAAGGAGCGCAGCAGCGAACAGCCGCGCCTCATTCTGCTGGATCTGAAAATGCCGCGGTTGAGTGGCCTCGATGTGCTGCGGCGCCTCAAGGCCGACGCCCGCACCGGGCTGATACCGGTGGTGGTACTGACCTCGTCGGCCGAAGAGCAGGATGTCATAGAAAGCTACAAGCTTGGCGTCAACAGCTATCTGGTCAAGCCGGTAGCCTTTGCAGATTTCGCCACTGTCATCGGCCAGACCGGACTGTATTGGGCGGTGCTGAACCGGGTTCCACATCAATGACCACGACCAAGTCCCTCAAGGTGCTGTTGGTCGAGGACCGGCCCGAGGATGCCGAGTTGTTGCTGCGCGAGATGAAGTCGCGGGGCTTGCGCGTCAGCAGCCGGCGCGTGGAAACCAGCGCCGAGTTCGAGGACGCTCTGGAAAGCTTCGCGCCCGATCTGATTCTCTCCGATTACACGCTGCCGGGTTTTCATGGCACCGAAGCGCTCGAGATCGCCGCCAGAAGACGTCCCGACACGCCCTTCATCTTCGTCTCCGGCACGATAGGTGAGGAGCGCGCCATCCAGGCCCTGCGGCAGGGCGCCGTGGACTATGTGCTGAAGGACAACCGCGCCCGGCTGGTGCCCGCGATCGAGCGTGCCATGCGCGAAGTCGTGGAGCGCGATGCCAAGCGCTGGGCGCAGCGCGAACTCGAGGAGAGCGAGGAGCGCTTCCGTTTCGCCATGCATTTCTCCTCGGTCGGCATGGCGTTGGTCTCACCGGATGGGCGCTGGCTCGGTGTCAACCCCGCGCTGTGCGACATCGTCGGCTATAGCGAAGCCGAATTGCTCGCCAGCGACATGACGTCCATCACCTATCCCGACGACCGCGAAGTGGATGTCGAGCAGGTGAACGCCATGTTGGCGCGGACCATTGCCAGCTACCAAGTCAACAAGCGTTTCGTGCGCAAGGGAGGCAACGTCGTCTGGACGCAGCTCAGCGGCTCGCTGGTGTGGCTGAAGGCGGATGTTCCTCACTATTTCATCTATCAGATCCAGGATATTTCGGACCGCGTGCGCGCCGAAAGCGCCTTGCGCGACAGCGAGGAGAGATTCCGCACCATCGCCGAAGCCACGCAGGAGTGGATTTGGGAGATCGACGCGGATGGCGTCTACACGTTCAGCAGTCCCGCCGTGGAGGCAATCCTCGGCTACCGACCGGAACAGATGCTCGGCAAGAATTGTCTGGACATCGTCGCACCCAACACGCGCCGGACCGTGGCCGATCTTCTGCAGCGCGGCTTGACGGAAAAGCGCGGCTGGCGCGATCTAGTGATGCACATGAAGCACGCCGCCGGCGGCATTCGCTGGCTCGACAACAATGCCCTGCCGCTGCTCGATGCCGAGGGCAATGTCACCGGTTACCGCGGGGTCGCGCGCGATATTACTCAGCGCCGGCTGCAGCAAGAGCGCATCGCACGCTTGAGCCGCATCCAGGCCGTGCTGAGCGGCATCAATTCGACCATCGTGCGCGTGCGCGACCGGCGCGAGTTGCTGCGCGAAGCGTGTCGCATTGCCGTCGCGCAAGGGGGCTTCAAGATGGCCTGGATCGGGCTGGTCAAACCGGGTGATCTGAAGGCAACCCCGTTGGTGTGGGAAGGCTCCGAACAGGGCTATCTCAACGAGATCGCGCTCGAACTCGCGGATCGAACCGAAGATCCGAGCCCGGTGGGCAAGGCGCTGCAACTGAAGAAAATGGTGGTGATGAACGACATCGAGGGGGATGCCGATGCCGCCTTCAAACATGCAGCGCTGACGCGCGGTTTCCGCTCGCAAATGGCCATGCCCCTCATCGTCGACGATCAGCCGATCGGCGTTTTGGTGCTGTATGCCGCCGAAGCCGGGTTCTTTGACTACGAGGAACTGAAGCTGCTCAAGGATCTGGCCGGCGACATCTCCTTCGCGCTGGATTTCATCGACAAGGAAGAGCGCCTCACATACGTCTCGTACTACGACACCTTGACGGGCCTCGCGAACCGCCAGTTGTTCTTCGATCGCTTGGCGCAAGGGTTGCACGTGGCGCACGCCGAGAAGCGCGAACTCGCCGTCATGCTCATCGATCTGGAGCGATTTACACGCATCAACGACACCTTGGGCCGCTATGCCGGTGACCAGGTGCTGAAGGAAATGGCGAATCGGCTGCGGCGCACGATCAGCGAATCTGCAACGCCGGCGCGCATCGGCGGCGATCTCTTCGCCGTGCTCGTTCCAAATCTTCCGGAACCCTCCATAGCGCGCTGGGTCGAGGAATGGATCGTGGACTCCTTCGCCGAAGCCTTCACCGTCGATGACATTGAATTGCGCATCACCGTTAAAATCGGCATCGCCCTTTACCCCGCCGATGCCGACACCGCTGAAGTGCTGTTCGCCAATGCCGAAGCCGCGCTCAAGCGCGCCAAGGACGGTCCCGCGCCTTATCTATTTTATTCGCCGGAGATGAATGCGCGCATCGCGCAGCGCCTGCACATGGAGAGCCGTTTGCGCAGGGCGGTTGCCAACAAGGAATTCGTGCTTCACTACCAGGTGAAGGTGGATATATCGACGCGCGCCATTCGCGGACTCGAGTCGCTGATCCGCTGGCAGGATCCGGATTACGGCTCGGTGTCGCCGCTCGAGTTCGTGCCCTTGCTGGAAGAGTCCGGACTGATCGTCGAGGTGGGACGCTGGGTTATTGAGCAGACCGTCGCCGACATCGCCGTTTGGCGCTCGCGCGGCCTGCTCGTGCCGCGCGTGGCTGTAAACGTGTCTGAAGTGCAGCTGCGCCAGCCTAATTTCGTGGCCACCGTCCTGGCGGCATTGGGGCCGCCCCAAGATCACGCCACCGGTGTGGATATCGAAATCACCGAATCCATGCTGGCGCAGAATACCCCCGCCAACGTGGAAAAATTGTTGCAGCTGCGAGAATCCGGCGTACAGGTGTTCATGGACGACTTCGGCACCGGTTACTCGGGATTGAGCCAGATCGCGCACCTGCCCTTGGATGCGCTCAAGATCGACCGCGCCTTCGTTTCCGGCATGTCCGGCAGCGCCGAGCACATGGCCATCGTCTCGGCCATCATCAACCTGACCAAGGCGCTCGGCATCTCCGTGGTCGCCGAGGGCGTAGAGACTGAGGAACAGGCGCGCAAACTCAAATCTCTGGGATGCGATGAGGCGCAGGGCTATTTGTTCGGCCGCCCGATCCCCGCTGAAGAGATGGCAAAGCTGCTGTTGCCGGCTCACTGACCGAGATTGACCCTCCATCTGCGCGCAGCTAGCCTACCGCGTTAACCCCAGAGATTGATTGGTGCAACGCAACAAAACCGCCTCGAGAATCAAACTGCTCAGCCTCGCATTCGCTGCCACGCTGCTCGTGAGCTTCGTGGTGCGCAGCAGACAGCATCAGTCGATCGCTCCCCAAGCTCTCGCCGCGCCAGTCGTGCCCACTGCGGTGACCACTGTACCGCCGCCGCAAATACTTGCTGCCGCTGCGGCACCTACGGAAGCCAGTCTCGCCTCCTCGGTAGAAATCATCGTGCGGCGCAACGACACCTTGGACGCCATATTTCGGCGCATGTCGCTCGACTTGAGCGATCTTTCCGCGATTCGAAACTTGCCCGGCATTCGCCAGAGCCTCGACTATTTGAAGCCCGGCGATTCCATCAAGCTCACGCACATGGATGGCGAGGTGCAGCAGTTGTCGCGCCGCGTGAGTGAAACGCAAATCTTGAGCGTCGTGCGCGGTGAGGCGGGCTTCAGCGCCCAGCTGTCCGCCAATCCGGTGCAGACGCGCGTGCGAACCGCCAGCGCGACCATCGACTCGTCGCTGTTTCAAGCAGCGGAATCCGCCGAGATGTCCGACGCCATCGCGCTGAAATTGGCCAACGTCTTCGCCTGGGATATCGACTTCGTACTCGATATTCGCGAGGGCGATCGTTTCACCGCGGTCTACGAGCAGATCTACCAGGACGGCAAATACCTGCATGACGGTGAATTGCTTGCGGCCGAGTTCGTCAACGACGGCAAGGCGTACCGCGCCGTGCGCTTCCAGCAGGGAAACAGCGTGGGTTACTACACGCCGCAAGGACAGCCCATGCGCAAGGCGTTCTTGCGCGCCCCGGTGGATTTCACCCGCGTCAGTTCCGAGTTCAACCCCCATCGATTGCATCCCATTCTCAACACCATCCGTGGGCACATGGGCACCGACTACGCCGCGCCCAGCGGTACACCGGTACATGCCGCCGGTGACGGTCGGGTCAGCTTCGAGGGCGTGCGAGGTGGCTACGGCAATGCCATCATGCTGGCGCACAGCAGCAACGTATCGACCTTGTACGGACACATGTCGCGCTTCGCAAAAAACGTGCACCTCGGCAGCCACGTACAACAAGGCGAGACCATTGGTTATGTCGGCATGACTGGACTCGCGACCGGACCTCACCTGCATTACGAATACTTGATCGACGGCGTGCATAAGAACCCGCAGACCGTACGCCTGCCCGGGGCCGAACCGTTGCGCGCCGACGTCATGCAGCAATTCAAACTCGCCACCGCACCGTTGCTTAGCAGTCTCGACCCCGCGCCGCGCACCGCTCCGGGCACCTCCTTGACTGGCTCCACGACGGTTGCCGCTGCGCCCGGTGCAAACGACAAGCGCTCGGTGCGCTAGCACGACCCGCGATCCCATGGCGCTCTATGTAGGACTGATCTCGGGCACCAGCATGGATGCCATCGATGCCGCGGTGGTGGACTTCGACGTCAAACCGCTGCAGGTGATCGCGACCTCGGCTACAGCATTCGATCCGGCGCTCAAGGCACGCATCGCCGCCGCCATCGATCGCGCCGACTGCGTCGCCTTGGATGAGGTCGGAGAACTCGACGTCGAGATCGGCCGCGCCCTTGCCCGCGCCACCTTGGCTCTGCTGGAACGCGAAGGGATCGACGCCGCCCACGTCGCGGCCATCGGCAGCCACGGACAGACCCTGCGTCACCGGCCCGACTTGTCCGCCCCCTTCACCTGGCAGATCGGCGATCCCAACGTGCTCACGGAAATGACCGGCATCACGGTGGTCGCCGATTTTCGCCGCCGCGACGTCGCGGCCGGCGGTCAGGGCGCGCCGTTGCTGCCGGTGTTCCACGATCAAGTGTTTCGCAGTGACAGTGAAGATCGGGTCATCGCCAATTTGGGCGGTATCGCGAATATCACGATCTTGAATCGCAAAGCAACCGTCACCGGCTTCGACACGGGTCCTGCCAACCGCCTCCTCGACGCGTGGATCGGGACGCATCAAGGGCAGGACTTCGATGCCGACGGTCGCTGGGCCGCCACCGGCACGGTGGATGAAACCTTGCTCGTCGAACTGCTCGATGAGCCGTACTTGCGCCTCGCGCCGCCCAAGAGCACCGGCCGCGAACTGTTCAACATGAACTGGCTCGAGAGCAAGTTGGGGTTATTTGCGCGCCGCCCCCACGATGTTCAGGCCACGCTGCAGCAATACACCGCGGCCACTCTTGCCGATGCTGTGCGCCGCTATGCACCCGGCGCCGCCGTTTATGTGTGCGGCGGGGGCGCCCACAATGCCGGCCTGCTGGCATCGCTCGCCAAGCTGACGGCGCCCAACCCCATCGCCAGCACCGCCGCGCTGGGGCTCGATCCTGACTTTGTCGAAGCCATCGCCTTTGCCTGGTTCGCCAGGCGTACGCTCGAGGGCCTCACCTCCAGTGCCGGCAGCGTCACGGGGGCCAAAGGCGCGCGCATTCTCGGCGGCGTCTACCGCTACGCGTGACACCAGGATGAACGACATCGAACTTCAGGTACCGCAGCTCTACATCAACCGCGAATTGTCTTTCCTCGAGTTCAATCAACGCGTGCTCGAGCAGGCCAAGGATCCGCGGATTCCGCTGCTGGAGCGGGTGCGATTCCTCTGCATCTCATGCGCCAATCTGGATGAGTTCTTCGAGATCCGCGTTGCCAGCTTGCGCGAGCTGCTCGAAGCAGGCGCGGTGCATGCATCCGCCGACGGACTGTCGGTGCAGGAACAGCTCAAATGCATTCGCGCGCGCGCCGTGCGCCTGGTCGATGAGCAGTATCAACTGCTGAACGATGTGCTGTTGCCGGAGCTGGCGCGCAACGGCGTGGTCTTCGTCGAACCGGAGACTTGGACCGAGGCGCAGGCCACCTGGCTGGCGGATTACTTCGCGCGCGAAGTCGAACCGGTATTGAGCCCGCTGGCACTGGACCCCGCGCGCCCATTCCCCAAGATCCTCAACAAGAGCTTGAATTTTGCGGTCGTCGTCGCCGGCGAGGACGGATTCGGGCGCAACAGCGGTCTCGCCGTGGTGCAAGCGCCGCGGTCCTTGCCGCGCCTCATCAAATTGCCCGACGAACTCGGCAGCCGCAACTTCGTTTTCTTGGGCACCATCGTCGAAGCGTTCGTGTCGAAACTGTTCGGCGGCATGCGCATGCGCGGCTGCTATCAATTCCGGGTCACGCGCAACAGCGATTTGTTCGTCGAACAGGAAGAAGTCGACGACTTGTTGCGCGCGGTCGAGGGCGAACTTGCCTCGCGCCGCTATGGCGATGCGGTGCGGCTGGAAACCGCGCACGATTGTCCCGAGGAGATTCTCACCTACCTATTGGGGCAGTTTGCGCTGACCGGCGAGGAGCTCTACAAGGTCACGGGTCCCGTGAACTTGAATCGTCTCATGGCCGTGTACGACTTGGTGGACCGGCCGGAACTCAAGTACGCCGCGTTCGCCCCCAGCATTGTCGAGCGCCTGAAAATGGGCAACGACATCTTCAGCACCTTGCGCGCCGGCGACGTGCTGCTGCACCACCCTTTTCAGAGCTTTGCGCCTGTCGTCGATTTCATCAAGCAGGCCGCCCATGACCCACATGTCCTTGCCATCAAGCAGACCCTGTACCGCACCGGCAGCGATTCCACCATCGTCGGCGCGCTGGCCGACGCTGCGGTCGCCGGCAAGGACGTGACCGTCATCATCGAGCTGCGGGCGCGTTTCGATGAAGAGGCCAACATCGAGCTGGCTACCAAGCTTCAGGAAGCGGGAGCCCACGTGATGTATGGCGTGTTCGGTTTCAAGACGCACGCCAAGCTCGTCATGGTGGTGCGCCGCGAGGAAAAAGGGCTGCGTCGCTACTGCCACCTGGGTACCGGGAACTACCACACCAAGACGGCGCGTCTGTATACCGACTACGGCCTTCTGACCGCGGATGAGTCCATGGGCGAGGACATCCACGAGATTTTCCTGCAGCTCACCGGATTGACCCGCGTGCCGCGCCTGCGCAAGCTGCTGCACGCGCCCTTCAGTCTGCATCTGGCGCTGCTCGCCAAAATCGAGCGCGAAGTCGAGCACGCACGCGCCGGCGCCAAGGCACGCATCATCGCCAAGCTCAACTCGCTCACCGAGCCGGCGGTGATCCAGGCTCTGTACAAGGCTTCGCGTGCCGGAGTTCGGGTCGATCTCATCGTACGCGGCGTTTGCTGCCTGCGGCCCGGCGTGCCCGGGGTTTCCGATCACATCGAGGTTCGTTCGATAGTCGGGCGCTTTCTCGAGCACTCGCGCGTCTATTATTTCGAGAACGCCGGCGCACGGGAGGTCTACTGCGGCAGCGCCGATTGGATGGACCGCAATCTGCACCGTCGCATCGAAGTGGCGTTCCCGGTGGACGCCCCCGAATTGCAGACGCGGGTCATGGATGATCTCAAGTCCTATCTCGACGACAACGTGCAGGCGTGGATTCTGCATTCCGACGGCCTATATGTGCGCGCCGCGGGCGACGGACAGAAGTCAGCGCAGATGCGCCTGCTCAAGTTGTACGACGAGCGAGTGGCGTTGCTCGACTCGTAGCCCGACACCACCGCGCAAACAACACCGTGATGTTGACTGGCCCAGTGCTCGGCCCGGCGGGATAAAGGGCAGCGGGCAACTGTGCCTTTCCGTTGCCCGCCGCCCTTTATCCCGCCGGGCAAAATCATGTAGCCAACTCAACTAAACGATGTTGAGTCGAAACCCTGCCTCCTTCAGATAACCGCGCTCCAGCTCCAGATCCTCGAGCGTCAGCGGGTGTTCCTTCATCCAGCGCTGCGGCAATTCCAAATTCAAGGTGCGCCCCTTGACGCCCAAATGCACCTCGGGCAGCGGCTGCGGACTGCGGCCCCGATGCAACACCACCGCCAGACGCAACAGCACGGTCAAGAATTCCGCATGCCGATCCCACGGCGGCAGCAGATCCTCCAGCGACTCGAAGGACAGCTGGCGCCGATGCCCGCCCACCAAGGCCGACAACAGCAACTGTTCTTCGCGCGGAAATCCCGGCATGTCGGCGTATTGCAAGAGATAGGCGCTATGGCGATGGTATTTGGAGTGCGCGATATCGAGCCCGGTTTCGTGCAACCGCGCTGCCCAACGCAGCGCCGACTCCGCTAGAGGATCTTCCAATCCCCACTCCGACTCGGTCTGCTCCAGCAAACCCACGACCGTGGCCTCGACGCGATCAGCTTGGCTGGCGTCGACGTGATAGCGCTTTTCCATTGCACGCACGCTGCGCACGCGCGCATCCTCGTCGGTGAAGCGGCCCATCAGGTCGTATAGCAGGCCCTCGCGCATGGCGCCCTCGGCCACGCGCACGCGATCGATGCCGAAGTTCTCCACCAATTCCAGAAGGATCGCCAAACCGGCGGGGAACACGGGTGCGCGCTCCGCATCCACCTCGGGCAGGTCGAGATCATCGACGTGCCCGGCGGCGATCACGCGTTCGGCCAGCACATTGAGGTTGTCCAGTGTGATGTGCGGGGAATCGGGGTTGAGCGCACGCAGCGTATCGCCGATGACGCGCACCGTGCCGGAGCTGCCGAACGCCTGCAACCAACCGAGTTTGCGATACGCCTCGTGAATGGGTTCCAGTTCCATGCGCACCGTGGTGCGCGCGCGGTCGAAGCGTTTGCTGGAAATGCGGCCGTCATCGAAATACATGGAACTGAGGCCCACGCATCCCACCGACAGGCTCTCCAGCAACAGCGGATTGAAGCCCTCGCCGATCACGGTTTCCGTGGAACCGCCGCCGATGTCGATGACCAGCCGCTTGTCCGGGCTCATCGGACTGGTGTGCGCCACGCCCGAGTAGATGAGCCGTGCTTCCTCGCGCCCGGAGATTATTTCGATGGGATGTCCCAGCGCCGCGCGCGCGCGCTCCAAGAACCAGCGCTTGCGCTTGGCGAGCCGCAGGGCGTTGGTGCCGACGACGCGTACGCTGTCCGCGCGCATCGCGCGCAAGCGTTGGCCGAAACGCTCCAGGCAACGCAACGCACGCTCGGTAGCGCTGTCATCGAGCCGTCCGCTGGTACCTAAGCCGGCGGCCAGGCGCACCATTTCGCGCAACCGATCGAGGATGACGAGCTGACCGTGCGAGTAGCGCGCGACCACCATGTGAAAGCTATTGGAGCCCAGATCGACGGCCGCGAGTACATCGGGCACCGCAGCCTTGCCGCCTACACCGGCCGCGCCTGAGCCGGCCGCGCCTGCCCCGGCCGGGCCTACGCCGGCTGCGCTCATTCGCGCAGTGTCTTCAGGCCGAAAACGACGATCCGCAGCCGCAGGTGGTTTTTGCATTCGGGTTGCGAATGACGAATTGCGCACCCTGCAAGTCTTCTTTGTAGTCGATTTCCGCGCCCATCAGGTATTGCGCGCTCATCGGATCCACCAGCAACTGGACACCGCGGTTTTCGACGCAGAAATCGCCGTCTTCGATTTTCTCGTCGAAAGTGAAGCCGTATTGAAATCCGGAGCAACCGCCGCCCGACACGAATACCCGCAATTTCAAATTGGGGTTCGCTTCCTCCTTGATCAGCTCTCCCACCTTGCCCGCCGCGGCATCGGTGAAAACCAACACATTGGGCGGCGCAGGACTGAGATCGGCGCCGGTCATCGATTCGGCTAGGGATTCGGCAATAGTGCTCATGGCTGACAGTCTACTCCGGCGGGCGCCGGTCAATCAAAGTTACGGCGGGCTGTTTGCGACATCGGTCTGATTAAGGGGGTTCGGAATCGTCCGTGCCGGGGCCCTGTTCGCCTCGATGGATCAATTTGCCCGATATGCGGGCACCCACCGCGGTTTCAATGGTCGTGTAGTGGACGCTGCCCAAAACCTGCGAACGGGGTCCCAATTCGACCCGCCGGCTCGCCTCGATGTCGCCCTTCACCGTCCCGTTCAAGATGATGTTCGGCACCACCACCGAACCCTCGATAAGGCCCGCTTCGCTCACCGACAAGGTCTCGTCGCCGCCGAGTTCGCATGTGACGTTGCCGTTGATGGTCCCATCGAGGTGGAACCCGCCGCCGAACTCCACGTCGCCGTTGATACGCGTTTTCGGACCGATCAGCGTGTCGATTCTCGTTTTGTTATTCGGTTTCTGTTTGAACATCTGCATCACCCTTTGACGGCCCCTCACCGCTGGCCTCGGTCTCCATCGACATCCCTTGCGCCTTCCACACGAAGGCTTGGCGAAAGCTATGCGCGGCGTCCTTGCTGGTGTGAATCTCCACGCCCACTCGCGTCGGTTCGAAACCTTGCGGCAACACGATCGGCTCGTCGTACTCCTGGAAATACTTGAACGAGTATGCCAGGGTGACCCGATGGTTTGGCGACGCCTGGCCGAAGGTTAAGGTGATGGGCTTGCCTTGTTGCAGACCATCGAGGGTGATCGCGGCATTGCCGGTGACTTCCTTGTCAGGCTTGCCGGTCTGCATCAATACGAACTTCAATTGAAACTGGCCGGCCGTCGTCTGCGGCACGATCTGCATCTGCTGCACTTTGACGTGAATGAGCGAGTCGGGCTGCACCAAGCCACGATAGAAGGACAAGTCCTGATTGAGCCGCGCGATCTGGCTTTGCATGTCGCCGAGACTGCGCTCGACATGCGCGTAGCCCTCATGATCGACGCGCCGCGCCACCTCGGCGGACTCCAGTTGCAGATGCAGATTTTCATTGTCCGCCTGCAACTCCCGTATCCGCGAACTTGCCGACAGGGCGCCGCGCACCGAATCCACCACGCGAAATCCCGCATCGTAGCGTCCAATTTCGAAGGCCGCATACAGCACGCATACCGCCGCAAAAACCGCGCCGCCCCATAACAACGCGCGTCGCTTGGGCGCGTACGAGCGGACCACCAACTTGGCGAAAGCATCAGCCATCGGTTTTTACCGTTGCATCACGGTATCATCGCCGCAGCGTTCGACGCGGACGCGTACGGGATGGATTCATGCTCTGGCTCAAAGCCATACACGTTTTTGCTGTGATCACCTGGTTCGCCGGCCTGTTCTACCTTCCCCGCCTGTATATGTATCACGCGGCCGCCCACGACACGATCAGCTTGCAGCGCTTTGTCGTGATGGAGCGACGCCTGTTCATCATGACGTCCATCGGCGGCACCCTGACGCTGATTTTTGGAATCGCCATGCTCGTCTACTCGCCTGCTTATCTGGCCATGGGGTGGTTGCGGGTCAAATTGCCGTTGGTCTTGCTCGTCGTCGTTTATCATGGCTACTGCTTCAAGCTACTGCGCGACTTCGCGGCGCAACGCAACACGCGCAGCGTCAATTGGTTTCGCGGCTTCAACGAGGTGCTCACGCCATTGGCTCTGGCCATCGTGATTCTCGCGGTGGTGAAGCCGTTCTGAACTTCACGACGCGGTTTGAACTTCGGGCCACCATTCCGGGTAGGGCGGCAGCCCCTCCGGAAACATCACCCTGCCCAGATCGTGCAGGGCCCGCACATAAACGCGGCGCTTGAAGTAGACCACTTCCCGGACCGGCGTCCAGTAGTCGGCCCAACGCCACCGATCAAATTCCGGCGTGGCAGTGTGATCGAAGCGCAGCTTCGCTTCCTCCGCGGTCAATCTCAACAGATACCAGCGCTGTTTCTGGCCGATGCAACGGTCGCGTACGTACTGGCGTGGCAACCGGTAGCGTAGCCAGCCTCGAGTCGAGCCCAGGACCTCGACATCTTCTTTGTCCAGTCCGATTTCCTCTTTCAGTTCCCGAAACAACGCATCTTCGACCTGTTCGCCGCGATTGACGCCGCCTTGCGGGAATTGCCACCCCCGGCCACCGACACGACCTCCCAGAAATACCTCGCCGCTGCCCCGCGTCAGGACAATGCCGACGTTGGCTCGAAAGCCGTCGTTATCAATGTAATCAACACCTGGCTGTATGGACATGAAGTCGATTGTTCCATATCGACGTCCACTTGTGGTCAAACAGCGCAGGTGCCAGCCCTAAGGCTTGCAGCCGGCTTATCCCGCTCCCAATTGCACCCGGTTTCGCCCCATCGCCTTGGCGCGGTACAGCGCAGCATCTGCATCGGCGATCAGGCGGTCGGCTAGGGCCTTCAGATCGGTCTCATGGCGCCCCGGGGCCACCGCCGCCACTCCCACGGATATGGTTAAATTTCGTGCCACCTGGGAATTGAGCGCGAACGGCTCGTTCGCAATCACCTCGCGTATGCGCTCAGCCAGGTGCGCGGCCTCCGCCTGACTGGCATCCGGCAGCAATATGGCCAATTCGTCGCCGCCAAAACGCGCGGCCGTGTCCATGCTGCGAATCTGGCCCTCGACCCGATGGGCCACCTCCTTGAGGGCCGCGTCCCCGGCCAGGTGCCCGTAGCCGTCATTGACGCTTTTGAAACGATCGATGTCGATCATCAGGCAGGCGATGGTCCCGCCGCGCCGCTGCGCGCGCGCCAGCTCTTCCTTGAGACGCTGCTGCAGGTAGCGCCGGTTGTGCCAGCCGGTGAGGAAATCCGTGATGCCGGCCCGCAGCAGCCGCGCCCGGTTGACCGCGTTTTCGATGCACACCGCGGCGACCGCGCCCAAGTGGGAGAGAAAATCGGTGGCGTGATGGCGCGTGAAGCGCGCGGCATCGCGGCTCGCGAAACACAGCGCGCCTGTCGCTCGATCCTTGCGCGGCAACGGCACCAGCGCGGTGCTTTTGAGGGCGGCAGCGCCCGCTTGCACGGCGCCCGAAAATAACAGGTGATGATCGGCACCGACGTATGGCCCCAGCCATGGCTTGTGCAGCACCGCCAGCTGCGGCGCGAGGCCGATCAGCGAATCCACGAAGAGGATTTGCTTGAATTCTTCCGGCCGATCGCCGCCCGCGACCAGCAAATGCCGGATCTCGTGCTGCGGATCCACCAGCACGACGCTGACGGCATCCAAAGAGTACGACTCGCGCAAGCCGTCCACCATGGCGTGCAGCAATTGCGACAAACTGTCGGCGCGCAGCAGCGTCAACTCGCGCGCCTGCGTGCGCTTCATGATGGTCTCGTTATTGGCCGCCTCGGCGGTCAATTCGACGATACGCTTTCTGAGCACGTCGTTTTCTTGACTCAAATGGTTGACGTCGAGCATGGCGCGTTCCGCTTGCGTCAGGTTTGCGGACGCGCGCTCGCGCGCACGTCGAGATAAGCGCGGCCGCGGGTCATGAGCGCGGCGAATTCGCGGGAATTCTTGTCTTGCACCGCGGCGACCAGGCGCTGCACAGCATTTTGCAGCGCCTTGAGCGACTCGCCGCCGTACTCGTTCGAGCTCTGTATTTCGTAATACAGCTCCGGACTTTCGGAAGCGACGCGGCTGGCCACTTCCAGCTGCGAATCGAACGTGGTGCTCGACAGCTTCGCCAGCCGCAACGCCGCTTCGCCGCTGTCGGCCAGCGCCGTGAAGAATGCGATATTGAGCGCATGCGACAGGCCGAGCACATAGGCAATGAGCCGATCATGCTCATCGAGATCCATGACGACGCGCTCCGCCATCGTCGGCGCGAACAATTCCTGCGCCTCCGCCAATGCCTGTGGGTGGCCGAGGTCGATAAAAATGACGTGGCGCCCGGACAGTAGTTCCGTATCCGGCCCGAACATGGGATGTAGGGAAGTCACCCGGCAACCCGCCTGCACCAAAGCGTGTAGCCCCGCGCGCAGCGGCGTCTTCAGCGAGCCTAAGTCGAAGATCAGGCCACGCGGCGCGCGCTGCGCCAACAGGTGCAACAGCTCGGCCGTGGCCCCGAGCGGCGTCGCCAGCACGATCAAATCGTAATCGAGGGGCGCGCTCTGCCAGTCAGATACCTGATCGAATCCCTGCGGCCCCGCGGCCGGATCGGCGATCGCCACCCGAAAGCCCTGACTCGCCAGGAATTCGGCGAACCATCCCCCCATTTTACCGCGGCCGCCGATCACCAGCGCACGCTTGCCGCTGCCCTGGGCGTGCGCCGCCACGCGCGAGCGCTCCTGGGTGGTCAGCGAGGACTGAATCAGTTGCCGCAACAGCGATTCGGCCAGATCCGGCGAGATTCCCAAGCGCTGCGCGGCGGTGCGGGCGCGCAGGATGACCTCGCGCTCGCGCCCGAAGTCCCGGGTCGCCCTGCCGCTGGCACGTTTCACGTCCGCCACTTTCTCGCTGAGCGCTTGGCGGCGGGCCACGAGTTCCAACAGCCGCCCATCGAGTTCGGTCAACTCGGCCCGCAGTTCATCCAGATTCATGTAAACAAAGGTCCCATATTTGCCTCAGGCGCAGCTAACATTCTCGTATGAGCGACAAGAAAAAGACATTATGGAGCGAAAACTTGCCCGACCCGCTGCCCGCCAATCCGCTCGAGGTCGCGGCGCGATGGTTGGCCAAGGCGTACGCCGATAAAGCCCAACCCAACCCGAATGCCATGGTATTGGCAACCGCCGATGCCGACGGCCAGCCCTCGGCGCGCGTGGTCCTGTGCAAGGACATCGTGGCCGACCCCGGCTACATCGTGTTCCACACCAATTACCGCTCGCGCAAGGGCACCGAACTGTCGGGCAATCCGCGCGCCGCGGTGGTATTTCATTGGGACCACGTGCACCGCCAGGTGCGCGTCGAAGGCCAGGTGGAGACGCTGCCCGCCGCGGAAAGCGATGCGTACTTCCAGTCCCGCGCCTGGCAGAGCCGGCTGGGTGCATGGGCCAGCCAACAAAGTCAGCCATTGGCATCTCACGATGCGCTCAAGATGGCGATCGCCGCGCAAGCCGAACGCTTCGGCATCGACTATGCCGGCCCCGGCTCGCCGGAGCCCGAGAAAGTAGGTGCCGATATCCCGAGGCCGCCGTATTGGGGCGGTTACCGCTTGCGCGCGTACGCGGTCGAATTATGGGTCGAAGGCGCATTCCGTATCCACGACCGCGCGCGCTGGACGCGCAGCCAGCCCGAAGGTGCCTGGAGTTCGACGCGACTGCAGCCATGATGCGTCAGCCGCGTTACGACAGTCTGTTCGAGCCCGTGCGTATCGGTCCGGTCACCGCGCCGAATCGCTTCTATGCCGTGCCGCATGCCAGCGGCATGACCAATATGATGCCGCGCATGCGCGCGGGACTTCGCGCCACAAAAGCCGAAGGCGGTTGGGGCGTGGTGTGCACCGGCTATGTCTCGATTCATCCCAGTACCGATGACTCGCCGCTGCCGTATGCAACGCTTTGGGACGACAACGATATCCGCTCGCATGCACTCATGACCGATGCCGTACATGCGCACGGGGCGCTCGCAGGCATCGAGTTGTGGCACGGCGGCGGTTCCGTATCGAACAAGACCAGCCGGCTGCCGCCGTTGTCGCCCTCAGGCCTGTCGTGGATGGCGACCCATGTGGGCTTCATGGGCAATCAACGCTCCAAGGCCATGGACAAGTCCGACATCAAAAATCTGCTGCGCTGGCAGGCGCAAGCCGCGCGCAAGGCGAAGAGCGCCGGGTTCGACATTGTGTATGTGTATGCCGGCATGGGTTATCTGCCGTATGAGTTTCTACTGCCGGAATGGAATCTGCGCACCGATGAGTATGGCGGTTCGGTACAAAACCGCGTGCGTCTGGTGCGTGAACTCATCGAAGTCACCCAGGAGGCGGTCGGCGGCACCTGCGCCGTGGCGTTGCGCATCAGCCTGGAGGAATTGCGGGCGCGCGCCAGCGTCAATGCGGCCTCCGAAGCGCATGAAGTCGTGGCGCTGCTCGCCGCTGCGCCGGATTTATGGGATGTAAAAATGGACTCGAGCCCCACCGACTGCGCACCCTCGCGCTTCACGCCCGAGGGCAGCCACGAGCGGGTGATCGACTTCGTCAAGCGCCTCACCAACAAACCGGTGGTCGGCGTCGGCCGCTTCACCTCGCCCGATGCCATGGTGTCGCAAATCAAGCGCGGCGTGCTCGACTTGATCGGCGCGGCGCGGCCTTCGATCGCCGACCCATTCTTGCCGCGCAAAATCGATGAAGGGCGCGAGAGCGACATCCGCGAGTGCATCGGCTGCAACATCTGCATCTCGAGCTGGCACGACAGCGTGCCGGTGCGCTGCACGCAAAATCCCACCATCGGCGAGGAATGGCGCCGCGACTGGCATCCCGAGCGATTCGCGCGCTCGGCGAGCACGGCCAACGTGCTCATCGTCGGCGGCGGCCCGGCTGGCTTGGAGTGCGCGCTCACTCTTGCACGGCGCGGCTGCCAGGTGTCGCTGGCGGAAGCAGAAAGCGAGTTCGGCGGGCGGCTGCGCTTCGAGAAGTCTCTTCCGGGACTGCAAACCTGGGGCCGCGTGCTCGACTGGCGCTTGGGCCAGCTGGCAAAGCTCGACCACGTGACCCTGTTCCCGGGCAACCGCTTGTCCGTGGATGACGTTCTCGGGCTCGAGCACCGGCGCATCGTGATTGCCACCGGCGCTCGTTGGACCCGCATGCTGTACTCGCCGCTGGAATTGCCGGTTTCTTCGGTGGGCGCAGGCGCGCTCGATGAAGCCCATGTGTTCACGCCGGACGATGTAGCGGCCGGCACCCACATCGAAGGCCCGATCGTGGTGTTCGATTACGACAACTACTATATGGGCGGCGTTTTGGCCGAGCGCCTGGCGCAAGCCGGCGCGGCAGTCAGCTATGTCACGCCGGCCGGACACGCCTCTGCCTGGACCATCATGACCAACGAGCAGCCGCAGGTGCATCGCGCGCTCGCCAAGGCCGGGATCTCGTTGCATACCCTGTCGCTGGTGAAGGATTTCGAGGCGGGTGAACTCGTCATCGCCAACCTGTTTACTGGCGCCGAACATCGCTTGGCGTGCCGATCGCTGGTGGTGGTCGGGGCCCGTTTGGCGCACAGCGAGCTCTACGACGCCCTGCTCGCCCGGCAGGGCGACTGGGCCGCCGCAGGCATCGAAGCAGTCGATCGTATCGGCGACGCGCTGGCGCCAGGCGCAATCGCCCATGCCGTTTACAGCGGACACCGTCACGCTCGCGAATTCGACCAAGACCCGCATGCGCCCCTGTACAAGCGCGACGCACCCATCGTGGCGAGCGAGCCGCTGATATATGCCGTAACAGCCGTAACAGCCGTAACAGCCGACGAGGACTTGGCGTTTGGGCAGGCCTCGACATTTGACGAGGCGTCTATTCAATGAACGGCGCAGTGTCTCCCATTGCCGGGCTCGAGCGAACTTTGCCGTCGAGCTGGTATCGCGATGAGCGCATTTTCAAGCTCGAGAAGGAGCGCATTTTCGCGCGCGAGTGGCTGTGCGTGGGCCGCGAGGAAGAACTCGCCGCGCCGGGCGACTACAGGTTGTTGGACCTCGTTGGCGAAAGCATCCTGCTGGTGAGGAATCGCCAGGGGGCATTGCGCGCCTTCTACAACGTGTGCCGTCACCGCGGCGCACAGCTGTGCCGCATCGCCGGCGCCGCCGCCCCCCCGGGGATGGCCGTGCAAGGCGGCGTCACCGGCCGCAGCATCGTGTGCCCGTATCACCAGTGGACCTACGACTTGGATGGCCGCTTGATTGCAGCCCCGCATATGGCCGACACGCCGCAATTCGACAAGACCTCGATCAGCTTGTACCCGGCCGCAGTCGCGACCTGGGGTGGATTCGTCTTCTTGCACTTGACGCCCAACGAAGCCAAGCCGCTGCTCTCGCAGCTGGGCGAGATCGCCGCGCGCACCGCGCGCTATCCCTTGAGCGCGCTGCGCATCGGCCATTCCATCCGCTATGAGGTCGCGGCGAATTGGAAGGCCATCTGCGAGAACTACAACGAGTGCTATCACTGCGGCGGCGTGCACCCGGAACTATGCGCGGTGGTGCCGGCATTTCGCGTTGCGGGCGGCGGCGCGCCGGGCGGCGGTCCGCTCGACTGGTCGCGCGGCATCGCGCACCGCGACGGCGCCTACACCTTCACGCACAGCGGCACCACCACCCGCCCGCCCTTCCCGGGCTTGAACGAGGACGAGCGCACGCGCCACAAGGGCGAGGTGATCTATCCGAATCTGTTCGTGAGTCTCGCGTGCGATCACGTCGCAGCCTTCATCCTCGAGCCGCGAGGACCGGAGCGCACCGACATCACCTGCCATTTCCTGTTCGAGCCCGAGTCCATGGCGAAAGCGGACTATGATCCGAACGACGCGGTGGAGTTCTGGGACATCACCAACCGACAGGATTGGATCATTTGCGAGTCGGTGCAACGCGGAATGCAATCGCGCGTGCACACGCACGGCTACTATGCACCGATGGAAGATTTCAGTTTGGACATCCGTCGCTACGTCAGCGAGCGGCTGGGGCCCGATGCAGGCGCGGCCCTGATCTGAAGAATCCAACTCCCCCCTCCGGTCTGTACTCGCTGACTCACCGGATAAGGTGGAGGATTTACGGCTTTCTGTTCGCCTTCGGCTTCATCGCCTACTTCCAGCAGAAGGGGCTGACCGTCGCGGCCGAACGCATCATGCCCGACCTGCACTTCTCGCAAGTGCAGATCGGCTGGCTCGAATGGGCGTTCGTCTTGGGCTACGCATTGTTCCAGTTTCCGGGCGGGCTCTTGGGGCAGCGCCTCGGAGCGCGGCGGGTCTTTACCATCATCGGCGCCGTGGCCTTTCTCGCCACCGTCTTGACACCGCTGGCCCCCGTCCTGCTCCAGGGCACGCTGCTGCTCATCGCGATGCTCGCCTTGCAATTAATCTTAGGTCTGGCGCAAGGACCTATCTTTCCGGTGAGCACGGGCGTCATGGAGACTTGGTTTGCACCACAGCGGTGGGCCCTGATCCAGGGCCTGCAATCAAGCGGGCTGCAGCTTGCCGCCGCCGCCACCGTTCCGTTGGTGGCGTATCTGATGAGCACCGTCGGCTGGCAGCAGGCGCTGCTCTGGCCCGCGCTACCGGCGGCCGGTGTGGTCGCGCTGTGGGCCTGGTACGGGCGCAACACGCCGCGAGAACATCGCGCAGTCTCCGCCGCGGAAATCGCGGAATTGGGCCCTCGGACCGAGCAAGGCGCGCAATCCCCGCTCACGCGCGAACGGCTGGTGCGCGTCTTGACCGACCGCTCGGTGCTGCTGCTCAGTGTTTCTTATGTGTGCATGAACTACGTGTTCTACCTCATTTCCAATTGGTGTTTTCTCTACCTGGTACAGGAGCGTCATTTCAATGTGCTCGAGAGCGGCCTGCTATCGGTACTGCCGCCTCTGGGTGCCGCGCTCGGTGCCGGGATCGGCGGCGTGCTCGTGGCCGGCGCCTGCAAGCGCTTCGGCATGCGCTGGGGTTTTCGCGCCGTGCCGCTGCTCGCGCTGCCGGCGGCAGGAGTTTTGCTGCTGGTGGTGGTGAATCTTTCCAACGCCTACCTGGCACTCGCGGCGCTGACGCTCGCCTATCTAGTGGTGGAACTCACCGAGGCGGCATACTGGGGCGGCACCATGGTCGTGGCGCGTGCCGACTGCATGTCGGCGAGCGGGGTGCTAAACACCGGCGGTAATGTCGGCGGTCTGATCGGCATTCCGATCGTGGCCTACCTGTCGGGCAGTGGCCACTGGACCGCAGCATTCGCGCTCGGTGCGGTATTTGCGCTGCTCGGAACGCTGTTGTGGTTCGGCATCGACGCCGATAAGCCGCTGTTCGAACTACCGTCGAAAAGTAGTAAGCTCAGTGCCTAAGAAACACCCCCAGGCCAAGGTCGGCAATACGGTATGAACTCGATCCCTCGCTCTACCCGCTCGAGCAAGATTACAATCACGCTCTTTGGATCTCTCGGCGTTTTGCTCATGAGCGTAGGCGGACTCCTCGTCGCTCTTCAGTTTCAGTCCCAGCGCTTTCCGCACTTCTCCGCCTGGCACATGTTCATGTTTCTTGCGAGTATCACCACCGGCCTGCAGGTGGTGCAGTTCATGGTCTGGGCGACTGTCACCGGGCTTCTCATCGCCTTGGGTGTCAACGCCTCGAGGGTAACCCGCGTGCACGCTGCGGCCGTTCTGGCCGCCGGCGCCCTCGTCCCCGTCGGTTTGGTGTTGTTGGCCCATCAGCTGAATCGGATCTGGCCAGACACGATCGGACCCACGCAGGTGCCGGCCATGGCAGGCATCCTCGCGCTCTATTCGCTCGCGGTCCCTTGGGCTCTCGGCCGCCTCATCAGGCGTTGGCGTCCCGTTGACCGAGCCGCTAGAACGCCGCTTAGGATCAGCCAATAACCCGCTAGCGATAGCGTCCCATCAGTTTCTCGAGCGCCGCCGCGCCAGGGGTCAGCTTCTCGAACGGGATTCTGTTGAGCGGCGTCTTCGAGGTTTGATTCAGATTGTGGAATTCGGTGCTGTCGGTCTCGTCAATGTGGATCAGCCCGGTTACGTATTCGTTCTGCTTGAGTTTCCTCTCGATGTAGCTGTACGCCGCGGTACGATCGCTCGGATCGTAAGTCGGATCGAGCTTGCGCAATACCACGCGGCTGCCATCGTGCAGGCTCACCGGTATCGATTCGCCCGCGCCGTACTCCACCGCGATCTCTGCGGCGTGCGGTACGAAATCAGTTTCCACCACCGGTTGATAATGCTCGCGGGTGAAGGTGTAGCTCTTGGTCGAGCCCTCATGATCGTTGAAAGTCACGCAGGGCGACAGCACGTCGATCAAGGCAAAGCCGTTATGACGCATGCCCGCTTGAATGAGCGGCACCAGCTGCGCTTTGTCGCCGGAAAAACTGCGCGCCACGAACGTCGCGCCCAAGGTGAGCGCCAGCAACACCGGGTCGATGGGCGGTGAGGAATTGATCTCGCCGCGTTTCGCCTTGCTGCCGATGTCGGCGGAGGCCGAGAACTGACCTTTCGTCAATCCGTATACCCCGTTGTTCTCTATGAGATACAGCATGTTCACGTTGCGCCGGATCGCATGCGTCAATTGACCCACGCCGATCGACAGCGAATCGCCGTCACCCGACACGCCCACGTAGGTCAGGGAGCGATTCGCCGCGTTCGCGCCGCTCGCAATCGATGGCATGCGGCCATGCACCGAGTTGAAACCATGCGAGCCGCTGACGAAATATGCCGTGGTCTTCGATGAACAGCCGATACCTGAGAGCTTCACCAATTGCTCCGGGCGCAACGACAATCCCCAGCAGGCCTCGACGATGGCGGCGGTCACCGAGTCATGGCCGCAGCCGGCGCACAGCGTCGACATGCTGCCTTCGTATTGGCGGCGCGTCAGGCCCAGCTCGTTGGTGGGCAGCGAGGGGTGGGCGACTTTCGGCTTGTTGATGTACGACATGGCTGCTAACTCTTGACCGCGGTGAGTCGCGGCGTTTCGGCAAGCTTTGCGCGGATTTCATCGACGATGGGCTGAGCGCTGATCGGCAGTCCGCTGTAGCTCAATATCGAGAACAGTTTGGATTTCTCCACCGCCGTTTCCAGCGTGATCAGCGATTTCAGCTGAGCGTCGCGATTCTGCTCGACCACGAAGATGCTGGCATGCGACTTCAAGAAAGCTTCGACTTCGCTGCCGAAGGGAAACGCCTTCACGCGCAGGTAGTCGACTTCGATTTTCTGTTGCTTGAGCACGTCCAGCGCCTCGCGAATCGCGCCGTCGCAGCTGCCCACGCTGACGATGCCGAAACTGCAGTTGCCCTTGCCTACGACGACGGGCTTGGGGACGATTTTCGCGGCGGTCGAAAACTTGCGCTTCAGCCGGTCGAGCACGACCTGATACTCGGCCGAGTCCTCGGTGTAGCCACCGTATTGGTTATGGCCGGAACCGCGTGTGAAATACGCGCCCTTCGGGTTCACGCCCGGCAGCGTTCGATACGGAATCGCATCGTCATCGCGGTCGAGGTAACGATAGAACTTGTCCAGCCCGTCCAGCTCTTCCTTGGACAGGACCTTGCCGCGATCCGGCTTGTAGGCATCGTCCCATTTCAGGTCCGGGCACATCCAGTCGTTCATGCCGATATCGAGATCCGAGAGCACGAATACCGGCGTTTGCAGCCGTTCGGCCAGATCGAAGGCCTGCGCCGCCATGTAGAAACATTCTTCGGGATTCGCGGGAAATAACAACACGTGCCGCGTGTCGCCGTGCGAAGCGTAGGCGCAGATCAAAATGTCGCCCTGCTGCGTACGGGTCGGCATGCCGGTCGACGGTCCGACGCGCTGCACGTCGAATATGACGCAGGGCACCTCGGAGTAGTAGGCGAGGCCCACGAACTCGTTCATCAACGAAATGCCCGGACCGCTGGTGGGCGTGAAAGCGCGCGCGCCATTCCAGGAGGCGCCGATCACCATGCCGACCGCCGCTAATTCATCTTCCGCCTGCAGCACGGCGAAGTTATGCTCGCCGGTCGCCGCGTCGACACGATAGCGTTCGCAAAACCCTTTGAAGGCATCCATCAAGGAAGTAGAGGGCGTGATCGGATACCACGCGCCCACGGTCGCTCCCGCAAACACGCAGCCCAATCCTGCCGCCGTGTTGCCGTCGATCATGATGTGACCGCGGGTGCCATCCATGTGCTCGACGCGCAGCGGCAGCGGCGAATCCATGTGCTCCTTGACGTAGTCGTACCCCAAGCTCAGCGCCTTGGTGTTCGAGTCGAGCAGCTTCGGCTTCTTGCCGTAGCTCTCGCTCAACAGCCCGCTGATCACCTGCAGATCAACGTCGAGCAGCGCGGCGAGCACGCCAGCATAGGCAATGTTCTTCAGTAAGATGCGATTGCGCACACCCTCGAAATTCTCGTTTACCAGTTTGGCCAGTGGCACGGGGATCACCGTGATGTCGCCCCGCTGCAATATCGAACTGCGCGGCCAGGTCGAGTCATAGATGAGATAGCCGCCGCTCTTCAGCTCGCGAACGTCTTTGGAATAGGTTTCTGCGTTCATCGCCACCATGATGTCGACATGACTGGCGCGCGCTGCATAGGCGTTGCGCGTCACGCGAATCTCATACCAAGTCGGCAATCCTTGGATGTTGGAGGGAAAGTAGTTCTTGCCGGTGACCGGCACGCCCATGCGGAATATCGCCTTCATGATGAGCGAATTTGCGCTGGCGGAACCGGTGCCGTTGACGTTGGCGAACTTGATGACGAAGTCGTTCACACGATTCGTTGGCACGGCGCTCGCGTCGGACATCAGGCTGGGCATGCACGAACCTCCTCATCGATCGCGTACGGAATGCGAATGCTCGATTTCTGCATATCCCACGCCGCTGTCGGGCAGCGCTCGGCGCACAGCCCGCAGTGAACGCATACATCTTCATCCTTCACCATGACGCGTGCGGTCTGCGGCAGCGCCGCCGACACGTACAGCGCCTGGGTGGGGTTGGTGGCCGGCGCCGTCAGTCTGCCTCGCAAATCCGCTTCGGCACCGTTCGGCGCGATGGTGAGACAGTCGACCGGGCAGATGTCGATGCACGCATCGCACTCGATGCAAAGCTTGGCGCTGAAGACGGTTTGCATGTCGCAGTTCAGACAGCGCTGCACCTCCAGGGCCGCCTCTTCGGCAGTGAACCCCAATTCCACCTCGATGTTTATCTTCTTGAAACGTTCCAGCAGTCCCACATGCGGCACCAGCCGGCGCTCCACGCCGTTGTATTCATTTTTATAGGCCCACTCGTGAATGCCCATTTTGCGGCTCGACAATTTCACGCCGCGCGGCAGGCGCTGTTCAATCGGCTCCTGCTGGCAATATTTGTGAATCGAGATCGCGGCCTGATGGCCATGCTCGACCGACCAGATGATATTCTTCGGGCCGAAGGCCGCATCGCCGCCGAAAAACACTTCCGGCCGCGTCGATTGGAACGTCACCGCGTTGACTTTGGGCACGTTCCACTTGTCGAATTCGATGCCGGCGCTCTTCTCGATCCAGGGAAAGGCGTTTTCCTGACCGATGGCGAGGATCACATCGTCGCAAGGAAAGAACACATCGCCCAGCGAGCGCGTGGCCTTGATATCGCCGGCTTCGATGTCGTACTCGAGTTTCTCGAACATCATGCCGGTCAGCTTGCCGCCCTCCACCACGAACGCCTTCGGCGCATGATTGATGACGATTTCGACGTGCTCGTGTTCAGCATCCTCGAGTTCCCACTCGGATGCCTTGAAGAATTGCCGCGGTTTGCGCGCCATCACCTTGACGGTTTTGGCGCCGAGACGCAGCGAACTGCGACAGCAGTCCATGGCGGTGTTGCCGACACCGATGATCAGCACCGATTCACCGATGCGATCCACGTGGCCGAACGCCACGGATTCAAGCCACGTGATGCCGATATGGATGCGATCGGTGGCGTGACGGCCGGGCAATTCGAGTTCCTTGCCCTTGGGCGCGCCCGAGCCGACGAACACGGCATCGAAACCGCCTTTGTCGAGCAACTCCTGCATGCTGTTGACGGGCGAATTGAGGCGCAGGTCGACGCCCATGTCGATGATGTAGCCGATTTCCTCATCGAGGACTTTGGCGGGCAATCGGAATGCAGGGATATTGGTGCGCATCAAGCCGCCCGGCACTGCGTACTGCTCGAATATCGTTACCTCATACCCGAGCGGCACCAAATCGTTCGCCACGGTCAGCGATGCAGGTCCCGCGCCCACGCAAGCGATTCGCTTGCCGATTTTGGTGGCAGGCGCCTTGGGCAATCGCTCGGTGATATCGTCGCGATTGTCCGAAGCCACGCGTTTCAGGCGGCAGATGGCGACGGGTTTCTCTTCGATGCGGCCGCGCCGGCAAGCCGGCTCACACGGCCTATCGCAGACCCGTCCGAGGATGCCGGGGAACACATTGGAATCGCGGTTCACCATGTAGGCTTCGGTGAACTCGCCTTGCGCGATCAGGCGGATATATTCGGGGACGTCGGTGTGTGCGGGGCAAGCCCATTGGCAATCCACAACACGATGAAAATATTCAGGTTTAGAAGTGTCGGTCGGCTCCATATTTCCTCTTGTCCTCCACCCACAGCCAGTTACGAAGTATAACTACCTACGGCGGATTAGGGCGCGATCACGACACATTGTTGCCAGCCCCACTTGAGCGCCGTGGGCACGCAGCACAGCGATGTTAGGACAAATCGCGCGCAGCGGTTATAGCTATAACTTATTGAAATATATAAATAATGAACCTTCTGCAAAGTCACGATGTCACCTGCCCGCAGTGCTGGGAAACCATCAACTTGACACTGGATCTCTCGGTGGCCGAACAGTCATATGTCGAAGACTGTCCGGTGTGCTGCCATCCGATGGCGATCTCTTACACGGCAGCCGACGGTGAGCTGATCGAAGTCAGCGTCGATGCGGCGTAACCTGCGCATCGCGCTGTTGCTGGTGATATTGCTGGTGGTCGCCATGAAGACATGGCAGGAGCAATATCTCAGCAAGCGCTGGCGCGTGCCCCTGTATGTATCCATCTACCCGATTGCGGCCGACGACAGTGCTGTGACGCGCACTTATATTGCGCATATCGACGCCGATCGCTTCAAGCCCATCGACACCTTCTTTGCGCGCGAGGCGCAGCGCTATCAATTGTCATTGGCCGAGCCGTTCCGCACGCGGCTGCGCCCCGAGTTGCATGACCGACCGCCGCAACGCGCGCCCGATGCCGGCATGTTGTCGACCGCGCTATGGAGCCTGAAATTGCGCTATTGGGCGTGGCACGAGAGCGGCCATGCCGGCGAGCCCGAGGACATTCGGGTGTTCGTCCTATATCACGACCCCGCCCTGACCCCCAACGTGCCGCACTCGCTGGGTCTGACCAAGGGTCTCATCGGGGTGGTGTATGCGTTCGCGGCAACGGAAATGAATGGCGGCAACGATGTGGTAATCACGCACGAGTTGCTGCACACCTTGGGAGCCACCGACAAATACGATCCGCGAACCGACGCACCGATATTTCCCGACGGCTACGGCGACCCGCATCAAGTACCCTTGTTTCCGCAGGCCACGGCGGAAATCATGGCCGGCCGCCGCATCGTTGCTCCGAACCGCTGGGAACAAGTGTCCGACCTCGACCAGGTGGTGCTGGGAAACGCCACCGCCGCGGAGATTCGCTGGGTGCATTGAGCACCGCTGTGCCGCGACGCCGGGCGCCGGGGTGCCGCGACGCCGGGGTGCCGTCGCTAACGCACGTCGCTAACGCACGTCGCTACCCCAGGACCTGCAGCACGGCGGCGTGCATGTGGCCGTTGCTGGCAAGAACGCTGGTCGATGCAAGGCTGATCGGCGCGCCGCTCAAATCGGTGAAGCGGCCGCCTGCCTCGGTCACGATGGCGGCGCAAGCCGCGATATCCAGTATGTTGACGTCCGACTCGATCACCACGTCGATCTTGCCCGCCGCCAACAGATGATAGTGTAGGAAGTCCCCGTAGCCGCGAATGCGATCGACCTGCGCAACCAACCGGCCGTAGCGCGCCCACTGCGCACCGCCGGCGAGCGATTTCACGTTGCCTGCCGACAGTGTCGCTCGCGCCAGCGTTGCCAGCGAACTCACCGATATCCGCGTGTTGTTCAGATACGCACCGCGCCCGCGCTCGGCGAAGGCCACTTCGCCGTACACCGGCGCGCTCGACACTCCGATCACCAGCTCGCCCTTGCGCATCAGCGCGATCTGCGTGGAGAACATCGGATATTCGCGGACGAAGGCCTTGGTGCCGTCGATCGGATCGACCAGCCACAAACTCTCGGCGTTCACATCGCGCGAACCGGTTTCCTCGCCGTAAAAGCCGTACTTTGGAAAACGTGATTCGAGGATCTCGCGGATGGCGGTTTCGCAGAGTACGTCGGCTTCGGTTACCGGCGACTTATCCTCTTTGAACCGCACTGCGAGGTTGCGTTGGTAGAGCCCGCGCGCGATGTCGGCGGCCCGTGCCGCGGCGTCGAGGGCGGCTTGAAGTTCGAGGGAGAAGTCCATGATGCAACCATACGGTCCGTTGGCACGAAGGCGCAATACGCCAGCGTCCCGGAAACCCATCTATCGTTATTGCCTTGAAGCAATAATATTCAATTTCTGCCGATGAAACCACACGCCGCCACCGATCATGGGCGTGTTGGGCCAACAATGTTGAACGGCTG
>Ga0182030_10003775_pt1 | contig 32373 bp, 30 predicted proteins | sample 812S3MmetaG_FD_121299 | JGI IMG/M metagenome (GOLD analysis project Ga0182030, IMG submission 121299) | Permafrost microbial communities from Stordalen Mire, Sweden - 812S3M metaG (Illumina Assembly) | ecosystem: Environmental > Terrestrial > Soil > Wetlands > Permafrost | place: Sweden... | reverse complement strand
GGCGCGGGCACCGGCGCGGGCACCGGCGCGAGCCCCGGCTTGGGCGTCGCGGGCACCGGCGCGGGCACCGGCGCGAGCCCCGGCTTGGGCGTCGCGGGCACCGGCGTGGGCGGCGCGGGCACCGGCGTGGGCACCGGCTCCTGTTCCTGCGTCTCCTGATCCTCGACGAACTTCTCCACGACCTGCAGACGGGCAAAGTCGACGTCGTGTGAATCGAAATCCTCGATCTCTATGACGTCATCGTCGGTCGTGGGCGAATCGGCTGGTTGCTTCAACGGCGGAACGGTCGATTCCAAAATCTCGTTGGCGCGGGTTTCCAGGTCGATGGCCGATTCCCCGGCCGGGAACGCACTCGGATCCTCCGCGAGTCGAGCGAGCGCATTGAATACCTCGCCGCAGCGACCGCAGCGCACCTGCCCGCCCGCGGCGCGCAGCACCTCCGCCGACAAGCGGAATACGGTCTCGCATTTTACGCACTGCGTGTACAAGCTAAGCCGTTCTCCGGGCGTGGATGCAGCACCAGTCGTCGCGCCCAAAGACCTGCACCATATCAAAACCGGAGGAGTACGCGGCTTTGACAGCGTAAGCCTGCGATTTCAGCAGACCGGATAGCACCAGGTCGGCGCCTGCCCTGCACGCCCCCCGAAGTACCGGGGACAGCTCGATCAACGGCTCGGCGAGGATATTCGCGACCACCAGATCAGCGGCGCCGAGCGAAGCCGGCACGCCTTGTATCTCCAGCCGCGCTGTAACCTGATTGCGGTTTGCATTGTCACGCGTGGCGATCAGCGCCTGAGGGTCCAGATCGACGGCGATCACGTGGGATGCGCCCAGTTTCAATGCGGCAATCGCCAGAATGCCGGACCCGCACCCGTAATCGATCATTGAGCGGCCGGTGACGGGCAGCGCATCGAGCAGTTGCAGGCACAGCGCGGTCGTGGGATGGGTTCCGGTACCGAACGCCAGTCCGGGGTCCAAACGCACCACCACGGCATCCGGATCCGCGGGCGGCTCATCTTCGGTCGGGCATACCCAGAGCCGTCGCCCGAAGCGCATGGATTTCCAGTCCTGCAGCCACGCCCGTTCCCAATCCCTCGCTTCGACGGAACGCAGCCTGGCGGCGGCGGTGATGTGGGATCCCAGACGCGCAGACAGTGCGCCGATCGTACTTGCCGCCTCGTGGGAATCGTCGAACAGCGCGCGCACCGAGGTATCGCTCCAGAGCCTGAATTCGCCGGGCTTGGGCTCGAGCACGGGCTCATCGCCGCGATCGAGGAAAGTGATGGAAATCGCTCCCGCGTCCAGAAGCGCCGTCTCGACCGTCTCTGAATTCAGGCTGGCGAGCGGAAACTCGATCTCATAGAGCATGATCGTGCGGCAGGCAGGTGCCCGAGTGAGCGCCGTCGGTGCTCATTTCAATCCGAGCCGCCGCTCCAGGTAGTGAATGTCCGTGCCGCCCTGTCGAAATGCGGAATGATTGAAAATCTCCTGGTGCAGGGGGATGTTCGTCTTGATCCCCTCGACGACCATTTCGGCGAGCGCATTGCGCATGCGTGCAATCGCCGTGTCCCGTGTGTCGCCGGAGGAGATGACCTTGCCGATCATCGAATCATAGAACGGCGGAACGTTGTAGCCCGTATACACGTGGCTGTCGACACGAATGCCGGGTCCACCCGGGGAATGCCACAGTCTGATGGGTCCGGGCGAGGGGACGAAGGTCTTCGGATCTTCCGCGTTGATGCGGCATTCGATGGCGTGGCCCCGGATTTGAATGTCGTTCTGGGTGTACGGCAGCGCCTCTCCGGCCGCAATGAGCAGCTGAGTCTTCACGATGTCGATGCCCGTGACGAGTTCCGTGACCGGGTGCTCGACTTGCACGCGCGTGTTCATCTCGATGAAGTAGAACTCACCGTCCTGGTAGAGGAACTCCAGCGTGCCCGCATTGCGGTAGCCGACCTCGCGGCACGCGCGCGCGCACCGCTCGCCCATGGTCTTGCGTTGTTTGGCAGTGAGACCCGGAGCAGGCGCCTCTTCCAGCACCTTTTGATGGCGTCGCTGCATCGAGCAGTCGCGCTCGCCCAAGTGCACCACATTGCCGTAGTTGTCGGCGAGCACTTGAAACTCGATGTGCCGCGGCCGCTCCAGGAATTTCTCCATGTAGACCTGTGCATTGCCGAACGCCGCGTGCGCCTCGGATTGCGTGACGCTGATTGCGTTGAGGAGCGAGGCGTCCGTGTGAACTACACGCATGCCGCGTCCCCCGCCGCCCCCCGATGCTTTGATGATCAGGGGGTAGCCGATATCCTTGGCGATGCGAAAGTTCTCGTCCGCGTCGGCCCCGACAGGTCCGTCGGAACCCGGCACGCAGGGCACGCCCGAGGCCTTCATCACCTTGATCGCCGAGACCTTGTCGCCCATCAGACGAATGGTTTCGGCGCGCGGACCGACGAAAATGAATCCGCTCTTCTCGACGCGCTCCGCGAAATCCGCGTTCTCCGACAAAAAGCCGTAACCGGGATGGATGGCCACGGAGTCGGTCACCTCCGCGGCGCTGATGATGGCGGGCATGTTCAAATAGGACAGTGCGGCCTGCGGCGGCCCGATGCAGACGGTTTCGTCCGCGAGCAGAACGTGCTTGGTGTTGAAGTCGGCGGTCGAGTGTACGGCGACCGTCTTGATTCCGAGCTCGCGGCATGCCCGAAGGATGCGAAGGGCGATCTCGCCGCGGTTGGCGATGACGACTTTCTCGATCATCGCATTATTCGATGATGAACAGCGGTTGGCCGAATTCGACCGGCTCGCCGTTCTTAGCGAGGATCGCCGTGACGCGTCCCGCTTTGTCGGACTCGATCTGATTCATCATCTTCATGGCTTCGATGATGCAGAGGATCTGCCCAACCTTGATTTCCTGGCCGATCTCAACGAATGTCTTGGCGCCCGGGGCCGAAGCGGAGTAGTAGGTTCCCACCATGGGCGAGGTGATGGTCTGGTCGTCGTTGCGCGGTTTGTGCTCGCCGGCGGCGGTCGCCGGCTTTGCCGCCGAGGCCGGCGCGGCGGCCGCCAGGGGCACCGGTTGACTCTGCAGCGCCACGCCCGCTCCCGGCGTCGTCATGGACACCCGGGGATGGCGGCTGATGCGCACGGATTCCTCGCCCTCCGAGATCTCCAACTCCGAGATGCCGGATTCTTCCAGAAGCTCGATCAGCTTCTTCACTTTTCGAATATCCATCCGAAAACCCCTTCGAAAAATTTCTGGTGTAAGGCTAGGCTGCGGCCAAGCGCGCACAGGCAGCGGATAATGCGAACTCGTACCCGATGGGGCCGAATCCCACGATGCAGCCGGCGGCGAGATCGGACAAATACGAGCGATGCCTGAACTCTTCGCGTGCAAATATGTTGCTCAGATGAACCTCGATGAACGGCACGGCGACGGCGAGGAATGCGTCCCGAAGCGCGATGCTCGTGTGCGTAAAAGCCCCGGGATTGATGATCACGAAGTCAATGCGGTCGCTCTGGGTCGACTGCACCTTGGCGACCAGCTCGTGCTCGGCATTGCTTTGCACGGCAATGAGTTCATGGCCCTGTGCCCCCGCCAGCCCCCGCAGCTTCGCTTCGATTTCGGGCAGCGTTCTCGCCCCGTAAATCTCCGGCTGCCGGGTGCCGAGCAGGTTCAAATTGGGTCCATTGAGCAGAAGGATACGCGACATCGTCGACATTGAGGCCATCGGTACCTAAAAGATGCGCGATATTAACCGGAAAGTGCCCTGATTTGGCAAGGTTCTTACGCGAACTTCGCCGGAAAGCGCTATCCGGGTTTGCCTTTTCGCAGCTTCTGGAGGCCCTCCGCAATCATGCGCCGCGCCGCGCCGAGCGCGATCTGCTCCCGATTCAGATTCTGGACCACGGACAGGATGAGGACGGCCTGGGGCTCATGCAACTCCCCGACATAGAGCGCGACCAGCTCGCCGCGGCGATCGGTAAACACCGTAAACGGGAACACAGGGGAGCCAAAACCCAGTGAACTTGCCAAATCGAGCGCGTCCTGCTCCCCGATCAGGATCGGATACTCGATCTTGAGCTGGCGTGCATACCTCGCGACCTCGTCGCGATGATCCACCGCGATTCCGATCACCTGCACTCCTCGCCCCCCCCATTCTCCCGCCAAACCCTCCAGCAAGGGGATCTCGCGGCGGCACGGTGCGCACCAGGTTGCCCAGAAGTTGATCACCAGCGATTTCCCGTCCCAAGTCCCGATCGGCGTCGATTTGCCGTCAACGTCGCTCAAGGAGAACGCGGGCAAACGGTCCGGGATCGTGGTCGGCTGAGGGGTGATCTCCGCTGCGCGATCGTCGGGGAAGGAGGGGTCAGCCTCGGCGCGGGCGTGGGAAGTTACCACCGTGCTGTCGTAGGCCATGCGGCTCGCGTGAATCCGAACGCCGGCCCAAATGCCGACGATGACCACCAATCCGGCGCAGGCGAGGCGAAATAGCCGGTCGTTCATGCCGCCGGCAGCGGCAGCGTACGTCCCCTGCGGAGTAATAACCCGGCCAAAAGGAACGCCAAAGCTCCGCTGCCGATGGCGATGCCCTCCCAGGGGTGCGAGGCAGGCCGCGGAGCTGTTCCGCCGCCGACCGGCGCCAGCAACTTGGTAATCGGGGGGTAGCAAAGCCCGGCCTCGGCACAGCCCTGGTAAGTCACCTTGATCTGCAGCGGATGGGCGCCGTAATCGAGGCGCCGGTAGGCCACGATGCCCTCCACTTGCTGCGTGTAGATCTCCTGAGTGCCCAGGTAGGGGTCGGTCTTGACCGTTCCCGGGGGAAGGGCGAGGCCGGTAACCACCAGATCGGGGCTTTCGGCCGCCACGCGCATCTTGGCCCTATACAGATAATACCCGTCGGCGATCACCCATCGCACGCGCAGGGTTGCGCCGTCCAGCTGGGCGCCTGCGCGAAACGCCACGTCCGGGGACAGAAAATCGGTGTCATTGGACTCGATGCCGCGCATCCACCAGGGCTTGGCCGCGGCCGCGCCGGCGAGGACGGTCAGAAGAGTCAACATAATCACACGGCTGCTGAGGCTCATGGGGGCACTCTATAATAACCGGGGTCGTGGCAACGAGATTCCGCAGGAATCTCATTCCGCCCCTTGATTCCCGAAAATCCGCCGCTATTATTAGCAGCCACAGGCGGAGAGTGCTAACACTCCCGGCCCCAATCAGAACCGTAAACCAGATATCAGGAGTCTTGTTCTATGAAGATTCGACCCCTTCATGACCGTGTGATCGTGAAACGCGAAGAAGAGGAGCGTAAGTCCCCCGGCGGCATCGTGATCCCGGACACCGCGACCGAGAAGCCCATCTTCGGAAAGGTCATCGCCGTTGGCAAGGGCAAGATCTTGGAGAGCGGCGAAATTCGCCCGCTCGATGTCAAAGTCGGCGACAAGATCCTTTTCGGCAAGTATTCCGGCACCGAAGTCAAAATGGATGGCGACGAGCTGGTTGTGATGCGTGAAGAAGACATCATGGCCGTGGTCGAAGGCAAGTAAGCGCCTCGCCCCCCGTATCGTTATCAAATCAATTTAGAGGAAATAGCCAATGGCTGCGAAAGACGTACGATTCAGCGATGACGCCCGTGGACGCATGTTCAAGGGTGTCAATATCCTGGCGAATGCCGTCAAGGTGACGCTGGGCCCCAAGGGCCGCAACGCCGTGCTCGACAAGAGCTTCGGTGCTCCCACCGTCACCAAAGACGGTGTTTCGGTCGCCAAGGAGATCGAGCTCAAGGACAAGTTCGAGAACATGGGCGCGCAGATGGTGAAGGAAGTCGCTTCCAACACTTCCGATGAGGCCGGCGACGGCACCACCACCGCGACCGTGCTGGCGCAAGCCATCATCCGCGAGGGTTTGAAGTCGGTCGCGGCGGGTGCGAACCCGATGGACCTGAAGCGCGGCATCGACCTCGCGGTCGCTTCCGCCACCGAAGAGCTCAAGAAGCTCTCCAAGCCCTGCAAAGACCCGAAGGCGATTGCGCAGGTCGGCACGATCTCCGCGAACTCCGACGAGAGCATCGGCAAGACGATTGCGGATGCGATGGCGAAGGTCGGCAAGGAAGGCGTGATCACGGTCGAAGAGGGCTCGGCTCTCGAGAACGAGTTGGAAGTGGTCGAGGGCATGCAGTTCGATCGCGGCTATCTTTCGCCGTACTTCATCAACAATCAGCAGAGCCAGAGCGCAGAGCTCGACAAGCCGCTGATCCTGTTGGTCGACAAGAAGATCTCCAACATCCGTGAGCTCCTCCCGCTGCTCGAGGGCATCGCGAAGGGCGGCCGTCAGTTGCTGATCGTCGCCGAGGATGTCGAGGGCGAGGCTTTGGCCACGCTCGTCGTCAACACGATCCGCGGCATCGTCAAGGTTGCCGCCGTCAAGGCGCCGGGCTTCGGCGACCGCCGCAAAGCCATGCTGCAGGACATTGCGATCCTGACGGGTGGCACGGTCATCTCCGATGAAGTCGGCTTGTCGCTCGAGAAGGCGACCCTGAACGACCTCGGCGAGGCGAAGAAGGTGTTGGTCGAGAAAGAGAACACCACCATCATCGACGGGGCCGGCAAGGCTGCGGACATCAAGGGCCGCGTCGAGAGCATCCGCCAGCAGATCGAGGAAGCGACCTCCGATTACGACAAGGAGAAACTGCAGGAGCGCGTTGCGAAGCTCTCCGGCGGCGTCGCCGTGATCAAGGTTGGCGCGGCCACCGAGATCGAGATGAAGGAAAAGAAAGCGCGCGTCGAAGACGCTCTGCACGCGACCCGTGCGGCCGTCGAAGAGGGCGTGGTTCCGGGCGGCGGCGTGGCGTTGGTGCGTGCGCTCAAGGCCATCGAGAAGCTCACGGGAGCCAACGAGGACCAGACCACCGGCATCAAGATTCTTGCCCGCTCGATCGAGGAGCCGCTGCGTCAGATCGTCACCAATGCCGGTGAAGATGCGGCCGTCGTGTTGAACCGAGTCCGCGAGGGCAAGGGCACATTCGGCTACAACGCAGCGACCAGCGAGTACGGCGACATGATCGAGCTCGGCATCCTGGATCCGACCAAGGTCACGCGTCTGGCTCTTCAGAACGCCGCCTCGGTGGCGGGCCTGTTGCTGACGACCGAAGTCATGATTGCCGAGGCTCCGAAGGAAGAGGAGCATTCGCACGGTGCGCCGGGCGGTGGCATGGGTGGCATGGGCGGAATGGATATGTAATTCCGCCGCCGCGCAAGCGGTGGACGATAAAGGCCTCGCCGGTCGCAGTGATCGGCGGGGCCTTTTCTTTTTGTGCCCCCGGCCGAGCGCCCGCTTTTGACCGCTGCGGGTCGCGGCTCGGCCCCGACGGGGGTTCGAAGGATTTGATGGCTACCCGCTGCTCCTTGCGGTAAAAAAGGATCCTCGTCGATCCACTGGGGGCGTGGTCTTAGGAACGTCTATGAAACTGTACTGGAGCCAGAATACGCGCGCGTTTCGGATAGCGTGGCTGATGGAAGAATCCGGGCTGGAATACGAACGCATCGCGGTCGATATCCGTGACGAGAAGTCCAAGGGTGATCCCGCCTTCCGGGCGGTCTCCCCGCTGGGCAAGGTGCCGGCGCTCGAGGACGGCCCGGCCCGCCTGTCCGATTCCGGAGCGATTTGCATCTACCTCGCGGATCAATACCCAGCGACCCAACTGGGACCGCCGGTGGGGCACGCCGACCGCGCGAGCTTCCTGCAATGGGTGACGTATACGAATTCCGTCATCGAGCCGTCGATGGCCGAGAAATTCGCGAAACTCGAGCCACGGCCGGCATCTTATGGATGGGGAAGCTTCGACCTCATGGTCTCGACCTTGCGGGGCGAGCTGTCGAAAAAGGAATGGATCCTCGGAGCGCGGTTCTCGGCTGCCGATGTCCTGCTCGGAACCAGCACCGCGTGGCTCATGAAATTCGGACTGCATTCGGCCGACGACGCGATTGCGGCGTACGTCGCCAGGTGCAAGGCGCGCCCCGCCTGGAAGCGCGCCGAAGCCTTCGATTCGCCGTGACGGCGATCAAACGTGCCGAACTGCAGTGATGAGCTGGACGAAAGCCCAGCGCAACGTCGTGATCGCGGCCTATCTGGGCTGGACTCTGGACGCCTTCGATTTCTTCCTCATGGTGTTCATGTTCAAGGACATCTCCGTCGAATTGCACTCCAGCCGGCAGGTGGTCGTGACCGCCGTTTTCCTCACGCTCGCCATGCGTCCGGTCGGTGCATTGTTGTTCGGGCGCCTTGGCGATCGGTTCGGCCGCAAGCCGGCGCTGATGTGGAACATACTGGCGTATTCGCTTTTGGAGGTCGCATCGGGATTTGCGCCGAGCATGACCGCGTTGCTCATCGTCCGCGCGCTGTTCGGTGTCGCAATGGGCGGGGAGTGGGGATTGGGATCGGCGCTGGCCATGGAGAGCATTCCGGCGGCGGCACGCGGAGCGGTGTCGGGCCTTCTGCAGGTCGGCTACCCGTCTGGCTATTTCCTCGCATCGCTTGCCGTCTACCTTTTCTACGATCGGCTGGGGTGGCGCTACATGTTCGTGCTGGGGGCGGTTCCCGCCGTGTTGGTGTTCTTCATCCGTCTGGGCATCGAGGAATCGCCTGCATGGAGAATTCAGCAAAGCGCGCCTCGCGCGAGCGTTTTCGCCGTTCTCTCACGGGAGTGGAGGCTCGCGGTCTACGCCATTCTGCTCATGGCGGCGTTCAACTTCTTCAGTCACGGCTCGCAGGATTCCTATCCGAATTTCTTGAAGGAGCAGCATCACTTCAACACGCATCTGACGGCGCTCCTTACCGCAATCGGCAATGTGGGCGCCATCTGCGGAGGTTTGTTCTTCGGCGCCTTGTCGGAGAAACTGGGGCGCCGTCGGTCGATCGTGATGGCGGCGCTGCTCGCGCTGCCGGCGCTGCCGTTCTGGGCATTCGCCTCGACGCCGCTCATCCTGGGGGCAGGCGCGTTCTTCATGCAAATCGCGGTTCAGGGTGCGTGGGGCGTGATACCGGCGCACTTGAACGAACTCTCGCCGCCCGAGATTCGCGCCACGTTTCCGGGAGTCGTTTATCAGCTGGGAAATCTGCTGGCGGCCGTCAATCTGAATCTGCAGCTCGTGATCGCCGAGGCTCACGGCAACAACTTCGGGCTGGCGATGGCCATCGTGGTCGGATGCGTCGCGTTGCTCATCGCCCTCATGGTGCTGTTCGGGCCGGAGAAGCGTGGCATATCCATGGACTGCGCGAGCGAGTCCCGTGAGCTGGTCGGCTGAACAGTACGTTGCGTTCGAAGCGGAGCGAACCCGCCCCGCCCGCGATCTGCTGTCGTCGATCCCGGCGGAGGAAGTGGGCGTCGCGATCGACATCGGTTGCGGACCCGGAAATTCGACCGGATTGCTGGCCGCACGTTTCCCCACGGCCCGGATCACCGGCATTGACAGTTCGCCCGACATGATCGCAGCCGCCCGCGAGCGGCTTCCGGGGATCCGATTCGAGATCGCCGATGTCGGCGCCTGGTCGCAGGCGGGCCGAGCGAGTCCGGGCGCCGATCTGATCTTTGCCAATGCGGTGTTGCAATGGGTGCCTGGACACGCCGGGCTGTTTCCAGCGCTTGTGGCCAGGCTCAGCACGGGCGGGTGGCTCGCGGTTCAGGTGCCCGACAATTTGGACGAGCCGGCTCAGCGGCTGATGCGGGAGATTGCCGCGGACGGGCCATGGCGCGAGAAACTCGCCGGCGCCGATCGATCCCGCGTGCGGATCGAGCCCGTGCATTGGTACTACGGTCTGCTGCGAGCGAGTTGCGCACGTGTCGAGGTATGGAGGACGACCTATTATCACGCTCTCGAGGGAGCGGATGCCGTCGTAGAGTGGTTCAAGGGAACCGGCCTGCTGCCGTTCCTCGCACCGCTCGATGCGGTCGAGCGTGCCGACTATCTGGACCGCTATACGCGTGCAATCGAGAGGGCATATCCGGAATCGGCGGATGGCACGGTGTTGTTGCCGTTCCCCAGGCTTTTTATCGTCGCAAAACATCGCTAGCCTGCGTTGCGGCCGTAGTGCGGATCCGCGATAAACCCGATCGGAATGTGATTCAATCCCGCTCAAATGCAATTTCTGCAAAACGTTCCCGACATTTTGCGTGAAACGGTAGGCCGCTGGTGGGAGCGCGCGCAGGTCAGCCGCACTTTGCACGACAGCTATCTTTCGTTGCCGGATCAGCGCCGCGCGGAATTGGTGCGAGTCGTCGCGGCGAGCGAGTTCGCGGCGTCCGCCTTGCTCCAGGATCCCGATGCGCTCGCCTGGGTGAACGAGCATTGGATGCCGGACTCGGCATCTGCCGCCAACGCCGAATGCGAGCGCACTGCGGTCGCGGCGCCGACGCCGGCGGATGCCGTCAAGCTGCTTCGCCGCTGGAGGCGTCGAGAAATGCTGCGCATAGCGTGGAGGGATATCGCGGCGGCTGCCACGGTGTGCGAGACGCTGCGCGACGTGTCGACTCTGGCCGATGCATGCATCCGGGCCGCAGTGCAGGCCGCACGCACCGACCTCGCGGGCGTGTTCGGCGTGCCGCGCACCGCCGCGGGTGCGGAAGCCCAGCTGATCGTGCTCGGGATGGGCAAGCTCGGCGGTCGCGAGTTGAATTTCTCCTCGGACGTCGATCTCGTGTTCCTGTTCGAGGGTGCCGGCGACACGGACGGACCGCGATCCATCGACAATCAGGACTACTTTACCCGGCTGGGACGCGAGCTGATCCGCTTGCTGGATCTACGCACGGAGGAAGGATTCGTGTTCCGGGTCGATATGCGACTGCGCCCGTTCGGCGACTCGGGGCCCCTGGTCGTCAGTCTCGCTTCGCTCGAGGACTATCTTCATCAGCATGGGCGCGACTGGGAGCGCTATGCCTGGATCAAGGCGCGCGCGATCGTCGGCGAAAACGCCTACGCTGCCGCGAACCAGGAGTTCGTGCGGCCTTTCGTATACCGGCGCTATCTCGACTTCGGCGTGTTCGAATCGCTTCGCGACATGAAGACCCTGATCGCCCGCGAGGTCGCGCGCCGCGATCGCCAGGATGACTTGAAGCTCGGTATGGGCGGCATTCGCGAAATCGAGTTCATCGTGCAATCGATGCAGCTGGTGCGCGGCGGCAGCGACCGCCGGCTGCAGTGCACGGGTTTGCTCGAAGTGATGCCGATGCTCAAGTGGACCAAATCACTGTCGGGCGACGAGGTCACCGAATTGACGGATTCGTACCTGTTGCTGCGAAAGGCGGAGAACGGTGTGCAAATGATCCGGGACGAGCAGCAGCATTCGATACCAACGGACGAGGTCGACCGGGCGCGGCTCTGCCTGATCCTAGGCGCGAGCGACTGGCCCGCAGCGGACGCCCGTATCGAGGCCGCCCGGCGTGCGGTTACCCGACAGTTCGAATCATTGATGCTCGGCGGACCGGAGGCTCAGCGAAAGATCGGCGAGGAAGCGCTGGGCTGGCTGGAGTCCGAGGGGGTGGACGTGGCTCAGGAGCTCGCGCACGGCGGATTCCCAGCCGCCGAGATCCCGGCGGTCGCGCGGCAGCTGGAGCTGTACCGCCATGCGGCACCCTATCGCAGGCTCGACGAGGCCGGACGCCGGCGTCTGCGGGCGATATTGCAGCGCCTGCTGAACCGCGCCGCCTCGCACCCCGCGCCGGCAAGCGTGGTGGAGCGCGTGCTGCGGGTACTCGACGCGATCGGCGCGCGCTCCTCGTATCTGGCGCTTCTGAAGGAGCAGCCCCCGGCGCTCGATCGACTCATCGATGTCTGCGCGATCAGTGGCTTCCTGGCGCGGCAGATCGCTGAATTTCCGCTGCTGCTCGATGAGCTGATCGATGCGAATGCGTTCGACGAACTTCCGTCCCGCCAAGGGTTCGTGCGCGAGCTCGAGGCCCGTACCGAGCGGTTGCCCGCCGATGATCCCGAGCGTGAAGTGGAGGCACTGCGCACGTTCCAAAAAGTTGCGGTGTTCTCCACGGCGCTCGCGGATCTCACCGGTCGATTGCCGCTCATGCGGGTCAGCGATCGCCTGACGGATATTGCCGAACTCATCGTGCAGTGCTGCATGGATCTCGCATGGCAGCAGATGACGAAAATGCACGGCGTGCCCCACTGCGGCGAAAGCCGCGACACCGCGCGCGCGGTGAAGGTGGCGGTGGCAGGTTACGGCAAGCTTGGCGGTTGGGAGCTTGGCTACGGGTCGGATCTCGATCTGGTCTTCCTGCACGATTCAGCCGGCGAACATCAACACACCAACGGAACCCGGCCGGTCGATAACGGGGTTTTCTTCCTGAGGCTCGGACAGCGCATCGTGCATCTGCTGACGATGCACTCGGCGGCGGGCCGGCTCTATGAGGTCGACATGCGGCTGCGGCCCAACGGCAAGGGCGGGTTTCTCATGACCGGCATCGACGCTTTCGAGCAGTACCAGCACTACGAGGCGTGGACCTGGGAGCACCAGGCTCTGCTGCGGGCCCGCGCCGTGGGGGGCGACGCTGCGTTATGCCTGCGCTTCGAGGCGGTACGCAAGGCGGTACTGTGCAAAGCCGTGCGTCGCGACAGCTTGCGCAAGGATGTGCTGGAGATGCGTCGCCGCATGCGCCGCGAACTCGCGCAGCGGGATGCATCGCGCTTCGACATCAAACAGGATCCGGGCGGAATCGGAGATATCGAGTTCCTGGTCCAATATTGGGTGTTGGGGGCGGCCGCCGAGCATCCCGACCTGATCGTCCACTCCGACAACATCCGCCAGCTGGAGGGCCTGGCTGCGGCCGGAATCGTCGATTCCGAAACGGCCCGCTGGCTCAAGGAAACCTACATAAACTATCGTACAATCCTGCATCACCTCTCGCTGGAGGGTGGCCAACGCGTGGTGGAAGCTGCGCCGCATGCGGGGACGCGGGCGAAAGTTCGGGAGATCTGGCGGGCGGCCTTCGACACCACCGACAGTTGATTTTGCGGAGCGACCATCATGCCGATTCAGCCCAATGCACAGCATCAGTACAACGTGACCCAAGCCGACCTGCCGCTGTCCTGCCCCATGCCCGATATGTATTTGTGGAACTCGCATCCGCGCGTTTACCTGCCCATCGAGGGGAGCGGCTGGGCGAAGTGCGGGTATTGCGGAGCGGAATACACGCTCGTGCTCGCCGACGCGCCGCCCGCGGCTCGGGCGGCGATCGCCTAGAGGCTGGGTTTGCGCACGACACCAGGCCCCTGCGCTTACCGCTCGGCACCCGCGAGATGACGGGCGCTAATATTTGGCGTACGACTTCTCTTCGACCAGGCTCGACCCGAGCTTCACGTTGAGACGGCGCTTGATGGCCGCGCGCTCGTCGTTCTCGAAGTAGACCGCGCGGGCGAGGCGCACGAATTCCTGGTCGAACGCTTTGGCACGCTCCTTGTCGCGGATGTCGTCCTCGATGCTCCAGAGGCGCTCGTTGACGGCGAGCAACGCGCTCACCTCCGCATCCACGTCCACGCCGGCGTACGTTGACGACCGCCAGGTTTGCTCCAGCGCTTCGAGCTCCGCCCGCACGTGGACGAGCTTGTTCGGATCGCTCATGCGTTGCGACTTGATGCGCAAGATGGTGATCTTGTCGAGCAATTCTCCGGGAGATATCGGTACCGTGATGTCATTCATGCCGGCATTTTAACGAAATTGGCGGTCGGCCGAAGATGATAAACTCCCAACACATGATGAACGGCCGACGCGTCGCATTTGCGAGCGGCGCCATCCTCGCCGATGCCGCCCTGCTCGACGCTGATGGCCCTGGCGCTGATGGCCCTGGCGCTGATGGCCCTGGCGCTGATCGCCCTGGCGCTGATCGCCCTGGCGCTGATCGCCCTGGCGCTGATCGCCCTGGCGCTGATCGGTTCGATGCCGGTCACGTGGACGCTTCACCCGCGCCGCAGGCGCTGTTCGAGCCGCAGTTCTGGACCGGCAAGGGCCGCATCGAGCCGGTCGCCGGCGGGCGCGGTGCTGCCTGGTTCATCGATCACGGAAGCGAACACTGGGTGCTGCGTCACTACCGCCGCGGCGGCTTCATGGCGCGGTTGTCGCAAGACCGGTATCTGTGGACCGGGGAGTCCCGGGTGCGCGCCTTCGCCGAGTATCGCCTGCTCGCGGATCTCTCGGCGCGAGGACTGCCGGTACCCGCGCCGGTGGGAGCGCGCTATGAGCGGTGCGGGCTTTGGTATCGTTGCGATCTGATCACGCGACGGATCCAGGGCGCGGTTTCCATGAGCGGATTGCTCGCCGCCGGCCCGTTGGCCGAGTCCTCCTGGAGACGCGTGGGGTCGGCGATCGCAGAGCTCCACGCTGCAGGCGTCGACCACGCCGATCTCAATGCGCACAACATCCTTCTCGACGGCCGGGGTACGGTCAGCATCATCGATTTCGACCGCAGCCGCGTGCGCCGAGCCGGCGTTTGGGCTGCACAGAACTTGAGCCGGCTGCGCCGTTCACTCGCGAAGATAACCGCCGGACTGCCGCCGGATCGATTTTCCTGCGAGGGTTGGCGAAGCCTGCTGGCCGGCTATGCGGAGCGCCGTGCGGGCGACGGATGATTCACGCCGTCTACAGCTTGTTGATCAGACTCACGGCACCGGTGGCGTTTGTCGTTGTGCTGCTGCGCGGCTTTCGCGATCGCGCTTATTGGATTCACCCGGGCGAGCGCTTCGGCTGGGGCCGACGCCTCGCGGCGCCCGCCCTGTGGTTGCACGCAGTGTCCATGGGGGAGGTGGCGGCGGCCGCGGAGTTGGTGCGCGCGCTGCGCGAGCGGCATCCGGGCAGCCCGTTCGTTCTCACCACCTCCACGCCGACGGGCAGGGCAAGGGCGCGGGCGATCTTCGGCGACGAGGTCGACATCCGTTTCCTGCCGTATGACACGCCTGGGTCCGTGCGACGCTTCCTCGACCGCGTCCAGCCTCGAGTGGCGGTCATCTTGGAGACGGAACTGTGGCCGAACCTCATCCAGGCCTGCCGCAGCCGCGACATTCCCGTGGCGTTCGCGAGTGCACGGCTCAGCGCGAAATCGGTGCCGCAATATCGGCGGCTCGGCAGCTTGTTCGCGGACACCGTCGCGGCAGCCGACATGATCGGCGCCCAGACGCCCGAGGATGCCGAGCGCTTCGTCGCGGTCGGCGCGGCCCAGGCGCGAACCCATGTGGTCGGCAACGTGAAGTTCGACATGCGCCTGGGCGATTCGGTCCGCGAACAGGGGCGCGCGCTGCGCAGCACCTATCTCGGCAAGCGGCCGGTGTGGATCGCCGGAAGTACCCACGCCGGCGAGGAGGAACAGGTTCTCGCCGCGCACTCGGTGCTGCGCCTCGAGCATCCGGACCTGCTGCTTCTACTCGTCCCTCGACATCCGCAGCGCTTCGAGAGCGTCGCCGCGCTTTTGTCGCGCCTTGAGATTCCCTTCGACCGGCGCAGCACCGCGGCGGCGGTCAGGCCGGACGCACAAGTGCTGCTGGTCGATACGATGGGGGAGCTCACCTTGCTCTATGCCTCGTCCGACGCCGCCTTCGTGGGCGGCAGTCTCGTACCCGTGGGCGGGCACAACCTCCTGGAGCCCGCAGTGCTCGGCATCCCCGTGATCACCGGACCTTATACCGCCAATGCCGGAGACATCGCCCGGCTGCTCATTCTCAAGGGCGGGGCCGTCGAAGTCGCCGACGCGCAATCGTTGGCGAAGGCAGTAGGTCGATTGCTTCTGGAGCCGGCAGCGCGCGAGCGAGCGGTCCGATCGGCGCTGGAGTTCGTCGCGGCGCATCGCGGTGCGGTCGAGCGGCTCGCTGCGCTCATCGATCCATTGATTCGGGCGCCGAGCCGAGCCGCCGGGAAGAATCTTCGAGCAGCCGATTGAGACTGGTGAGGGTTTGCTCGGAGAGAATACCGGCCGCTTGCTGCAGCTTCACCACGTTGACCATGTAATCGTAGCGGCTGCGGGCGTAATCGGTTTGCGCTTGAATCCACTGGCGACGCGAATCGAGCACCTCCACCGCGGTCCGTGTTCCCGCCTCGTATCCGGACTCGGTGGCGTTCAGCGCGGTGGCATTGGACTCCAGTGCGCGACGCAACGCCTGCACGTGGGATATCTCCGAGAGTACGCCGAGATAGGCATCGCGCGCGTCATGCTCGGTCTGGCGGGCGACTCGCTCCAGACGCTCTTTTGCCGCGCGGTGCTGGTAGACGGCCTGGCGAACTTGCGAGGACACCATCCCGCCCGAGTAGATCGGAATGCTGAACTGGATGCCGATGCTGTTCTGGTATTGGTCGAGGCTGGTCGTGCCGTAGGGGGTGTTGTTGGCGTTGATGTAGTCGCCGTCGCTCGTCAGCCGGTAGCGGCTCGCCACGAGATCCAGCGTCGGGAAGTGACCGCCGCGGGCCGAGCTCACGTTCTCGCGGGCGATGTCGGCTGCCAGGCGGCTCGACACCAGCGATAGATTCTGCTGCAGGGCCATCTCGACCCAACGGTCTTCGCTGCTCGGCTCCGGAGTCGAGAGCTCGAACGGCTCTGTCGGGCGTGCCAGCGTGTCGAATCCCTCTCCGGTAATTTCGCGCAGCGACTCCTGCGCCGAGGCCAGCTGACGCTTGGAGGCAATCACAGCTGCTGCGCCGCTGTCGTGGGCCGCCCGAGCTTCCTGCACGTCGGTGACCGCAATGAGTCCCACCTGGTAGCGCTTCTCGGCCTGCTCCAGCTGGTGACTCACCGACTCCAAGTTGCCCCGCTGCGCGTCGAGGTCGTCCTGCGCGGCGAGGACATCGAAGTAGCGCTGGGCCACACGCGCGATCAAATCCTGCTGCGCGGCCTGATAGTCCGCCTCCGCCTGCGCCACCTGGGCGTCGGCGCGCTGCAGGGACACCCAGTTTTCCCAGCGGAACAAGCTCTGCTTGAGGTCGACACCGTATTTGTGGGTGACGGTCGTGACTCGGCCGTTGAACGGGAAGCTCTCGACGATGGTGGGGCCGCCGGTGACTTGCACGGTTTCGCTCTGGTTCGATTGTCCGGCATCCTTTTCTTTGGACGCGGTACCGCTGCCCGAGAGCTGCGGAAGAAGCGCCGCGAGGGCCTGCGGCTTCGATTCCAGCGCGGCCAGTCGGTTGGCTTCGGCCTCCTTGAGCTGAGGGTCGTTTTGCAGCGCCCGCTGGTATACGGCGAGCAGGTCCGCTGCCGGAGCGGCGCTCCACGCCAAGCTCAAGCTCAGGGCGATCAGGTAGGACTTCATTAGGGTGTTATATCTGACTATATCACCCGGATCAGTACTGGGGGATCGCCGGATCGATGTCCCGCGACCAGGCGAGGATGCCGCCAGCGAGGTTGAACACCGACCCGAATCCCTGTGCCGTTAGAAAACGGGCCACCTCGAGGCTGCGGCCTCCAGAACGGCAGATGACGACGGTGGCGTTGCGCGGATCGAGCTCGGCCAGCCGATCGACAATCTGGCCCATGGGGATGTGGAGGTGCGGCGAGGGGACCGGCGCAAGCTGGGTCTCCCATTCCTCCCGTACGTCGATGAGCGTCATTGCCTCGCCGGCCGAGCGCCGGTCGAGAAATTGCCGCGGGGTCAGCTCGGCCACCATCAAAACACGAACGCCGGTGCGGCGGCGGCATTGATCAACGGCTCGATGACGGTCTCGAACAGACTCTCCCGAATCCATTCGGTCTCATCGATTCTGCGCACCAGGACTGCGTCCATGACCGGAGCGGAGCCGACGACAGCGAACAAGCGGCCGCCGGCGCGCAAAGCTCGCTCGAAGCGCGGGTCGTACGTGGGCATCGATCCGGTGACGGCGATCACATCGAATTCTCCGAACGGAGCGGGATCGAACGCGTCGCGCGTCTCGAGCGTCACCCGTGCTTGGGGAACCGCTCGCAGATTCGCGGCGGCCTGTGCGGTGAGCTGCGGATGGATGTCGATCGAGTGTGTGGATCCGCCGAGCAGGCTCATCGCCGCGCTCAAGTAGCCGGTGCCGGTACCAATCTCGAGCGATCGGTCCCGCGGGCTGATCCCCAACGCCTGGAGGATGCGGCCCTGTATCTTGGGTGCGAGCATGCTTTGTCCGCAGCCGATCGGGAGCGGGGCATCCGCAAAAGCGAGTTCGCGGTACTGGGCCGGCGCGAATGCCTCGCGCGGAACCGCCGACAGCGCATCGAGCACCCGCGGGTCGAGCACTTCCCAGGTGCGTATCTGCTGATCCACCATCTGCTGCCGAGCGGCCAGTGTATCCATAGTCTCTACTTCGTGATCGGCCGATGATTATGGTCAATTTCAGCAGGGGATGCCATGCCCGTGCGGTATTCTTTGGGCATATACAACGAGGTCAGAATTGCCTTTGTCTCCCATCGTCTTGTGGTTCCTGACCTCAGCTATTTTGGCCGCAGGCATCATCGTCCTGTTGAGTTGGAAGCGCCGCCAAGAGCGCGCCGTCGACGAATTTTCCCGCCAGATCGAGAAGCTTACACGCGAAGAGGGCTCGGCGGGCCGTATCGGTACCGAGGGCAAGCCGCAGTCGCTGGGCCTGCTCGGAGGCGCGGTCAATCAGCTGCTCGACACCCTCGAGAAGCGCGGCGCGAGACTCAACGACCGCGAGCAGCTGTTCCAGCGCCTGGTGGAGGCGGTGCACGATGCGGTATTGGTGCACCGGAAGAGCATCCTGTTCGCCAACGCGCGTTTCCTCTCCATGCTCGGCATGAGCGCAGCCGATGTGATCGGCAGGCCGCTCGCCGATTTCGTTGGCGCTGAATACGCCGAGCTGGTGGAGAATAATCTTGCCAGACGGCTCGCCGGCGAGCCCGCCGCCGAGCGTTACGAGGTCGAGCTCGTGGGCGCGCACGGTGAGGTAACCCGGGTGGAATTGTCGAGCACGGTCGTCGACAGTGCAGACGAGCCCACTCTGCTGCTCACCGCGCTCGAGATGCTGCCGGGCAGCGCGCCGAGCGGGGATGCGCCGCGGCCGCGCGCCATGGTGACGCTCGATGCCATGGGCGAGAGCGTCATCACCGTCGATGCGGACGGCCGCATCGACTACATCAACACCTCGGCCGAAGCGCTCCTCGGGCAAAACTTCGATCAGATCGTCGGCAAATCGTTTGCGGAGGTCGCTTCGCTGGTCGACGAGACCGACCGACGCCCGCTCGGCGACCCCGTTCGCAAGGCCCTCAGCACCGGCGGCCGGGTCACCATGGGCAAGCGTGCGGTGCTCGTGCCGGCCAATTCCTCGCCGGAGCGGTCCGTCGAGATCAGCGTCACCCCGCTCAAATCGGATGGCAAGGAGATCCTGGGGCTGGTGGTGGTCATGCACGACACCAGCGAGCTGCGCGGACTTACCCGACAGATGACCTACCAGGCGAGCCACGATGCGCTCACCGGGCTGGTCAATCGGCGGGAATTCGAGCGGCGCCTGCGCGAAGCGATGGATGCGGCGCAGACCGGGGACGCGGGCCACGCTCTTTGCTATCTCGACCTTGACCGGTTCAAAGTGGTCAACGACACCTGCGGACACACGGCGGGCGACAACATGCTGCGCGAAGTGGCCACAATCATCAAGGATGCGGTGCGCGACTCCGACACCGCCGGCCGCATCGGTGGAGACGAGTTCGCCCTGCTGCTGGTCGGATGTCCGCTGGAGAAAGCACGGCAGATCGCGGACGACGTGGTGCGCGCGGTCGATGATTATCGTTTCGTCTGGAAGGACAAGATCTTCAATATCGGTGTCAGCATCGGGCTGGTCGAAATCGGCCGAGGCGGCGGATCCATCGAGGACATCATGAATTCCGCGGATTCCGCCTGCTATGTGGCGAAGAAGCAGGGTGGATTGCACGTGCACGTGTACTCCGCGCGCGAAGAGGCGAATGCCCGGCACTCCGGCGAGATCCATTGGCTGCAGAAATTGCAGGGCGCGCTGCGCGACAACAAATTCGAGCTCTACTACCAGCCCATCGTGCACGCCCACAGCTCGGTGACCAATGGTCCCGGGCTCGAGGTGTTCGTGCGCATGGAGAGCGAGAACGGCGAGCCCGCCGCCCCCCCGGCGGAATTCATCCGTGCGGCGGAGCGCTACCGATTGATGCCGCTCGTGGACCGTTGGGTGGTCCAGGCGGTGCTCTCAGCGCTCGGCCGCGGCGGCATGAAGCTGCCGCCGGACCGCAGCGTCGCCATCAACATCTCGGGCCAGACGCTCGGCGACTCTGAATTCCTCGAGTTCGTGGTGGACTGCTTCGATCACACCGGGGCGAATCCGGCAGATATCTGTTTCGAGGTCACCGAGAGCGCCGTCGTGGCGAATCTCGACCATGCGCGGCGGTTTATCGGGGTGCTGCACGGCATGGGCTGCGAATTCGCGCTCGATAACTTCGGCAGCGGCCTTTCCTCGTTTTCGACGCTCAAAACGCTGCCCATGGACTATCTCAAGATCGACGGTTCCTTCATCTCGAACCTGGCCGTGGACACCGTCAATCAGGCCATGGTCGGGGCCATGGTCGAACTGTCGCGCACACTGAATTTTCGCGTCGTCGCCGAGCACGTCGAGGACCAGCTGTCCTTGGACACGGTGCGCGAGATGGGCATCGATTTCGCGCAAGGATTCATCATCGGCCGCCCGCAGCGCTTATCGATGACTCCCACTCCCGGTTGAGGGCCCGGGGCCGCCAAATTCAATGCCTTATAACGCGCCGGCAGGCGCACATAACAACTTGCTATGGCATTTTCCCCGCGCTTAGGAGGAAAATTCACCATTCCGGATTGAAACCCCGAGGTGTCAGCATGCCCATCTATGACGACAACACCAAGTCCATCGGTCGCACGCCGTTGGTTCGCATCAACCGGCTCGACGCGTCGAGCTCTGCCATCCTGCTGGCCAAGATCGAAGGGCGCAATCCCGCCTACTCGGTCAAATGCCGCATCGGTGCGGCGATGGTGTGGGATGCGGAGGAGCGCGGCGCGCTGAAGCCCGGCATGTCCATCGTGGAAGCCACCAGCGGCAACACGGGCATTGCACTCGCTTACGCCGCGGCCTCGCGCGGTTATGGGTGCGTGCTTACGATGCCCGAGACCATGAGCATGGAGCGGCGCAAAGTGTTGGTTGCATTCGGCGCCAAGCTGGTGCTCACGCCGGGGGCGAAGGGCATGAAGGGTGCGATAGCGAAGGCCGAGGAGCTGGCTGCCCAGGATCCCGCCAAATTCGTGCTCATGAAGCAATTCGAGAACCCTGCCAACCCCGCCATTCACGAGAAGACCACCGGCCCCGAGATCTGGGACGACACCGAGGGCAAAATCGACGTGCTGGTGTCGGGCGTGGGCACCGGAGGCACCCTTACGGGGGTGTCGCGCTACATCAAGCATACCAAGGGCAAGAAGATCCTCACCGTCGCAGTCGAGCCGACCAACTCGCCGGTGATCAGCCAGACCCTCGCAGGTCAGGCACCCGCGCCCTCACCGCACAAAATCCAGGGAATCGGCGCGGGATTCATTCCGAAAAACCTCGATCTGTCCCTGGTGGACCGGGTCGAGCAGGTGAGCAACGAAGAGGCGATTTCCACCGCACGCAGCCTCGCACGCGAGGAAGGCATGTTGTGCGGCATTTCCTGCGGCGCTGCCATGGCGGCGGCGCTGCGTCTGGCCAAAGAGCCGGCCCAGGCGGGAAAGACCATCGTGGTGATTCTGCCGGATGCAGGCGAGCGCTATCTGTCGGGTGCGCTGTTCGAGGGACTGTTCGAGGACGTCGAGAAGATGCAGGCGGTCGCCTGAACTCAACCATGAGCGTTGCCGCCACATCGAAATCCCGGACAACGGTGATGGAGCATCTCACCCGGGAGTTGCTCGAGAGCTATCTGGGGGACGAGCGCGCGCGGCGCATCGCGCGGCGGTATCTGCCCTCGCGCGAGGCAATCGCCGGAATTTTGCAAGGCGTGCTCGATCTGATGTACCCCGGCTACTTCGGCCGAGGTGACCTCGACCGCGAGAATCTGGGTGCATACGTGGCCGAGTCGTTGGCGTCGCTCGCCCCCAAGATCGAACGCGAGATCGAGCACTGTCTGTGCTATGGCCGCGAGCAGGAGACCGTCCGGCCCGGCGAGGATCGATCGGCATTCGGCGAATGCGCATCCCGCGCCCGGGATCTGACCGAGGTGTTCCTCAGCCGGCTGCCCGAAATTCGCGCGCTCCTGGTCAAGGATGTACAGGCGGCGTATGACGGCGACCCTGCGGCGTCGAATCTCGACGAAGTGATCCTTGCATATCCCGGCGTGCTCGCGGTCAGCGTGTACCGCATCGCGCACGCGTTGTACGATCTCGGGGTGCCTATGATGGCTCGCATCATGACCGAGTGGGCGCATTCTAGGACGGGTTGCGACATCCACCCCGGCGCTAAGATCGGGGCGGGATTTTTCATCGACCACGCCACGGGAGTGGTAATCGGCGAGACCAGCGACATCGGCGAGGGCGTCAAGCTATATCAAGGCGTCACCCTGGGTGCGTTGTCGCTGCCCAAGGATGCGAGCGGCCAGATCATACGCGGCAACAAGCGCCATCCGACGGTGGAAAACAATTCCACCCTCTACGCGAACGCCACCGTGCTCGGGGGCAAGACCGTGGTCGGGGCCGACAGCGTGATCGGCGGGTCGGTGTTCCTCACCCACAGCATCCCCCCGCGCTCGAGGGTTTCGCTGAAGGAGCCGGATCTCAGAATCGCGTCGCGCGAGGGCGCTGCCGAGCCCGACGCGATTTATTTCGACATCTGAGCCGCTCCACGGGTGCCCCGGGCCCGATTCCGGGTCACATCTTGCCGAGCAGCGGTACCAGCAGCAGAGCGACGATGTTGATGATCTTGATCAGCGGATTGATCGCGGGTCCGGCGGTGTCCTTGTAGGGATCGCCGACGGTGTCGCCGGTCACCGCAGCCTTGTGGGTATCGGAACCCTTGCCGCCGAAGTGACCCTCCTCGATGTACTTCTTTGCGTTATCCCAGGCGCCGCCGCCGGTGGTCATCGAGATGGCCACAAACAACCCCGTGACGATGGTGCCGATCAGCAGGCCGCCAAGCGCCACCACTCCGGTACCCGGTCCCATCAACCAATTGACGACGAACACGAGCACGACCGGCACCAGGATCGGCAGAAGCGACGGCACGATCATTTCCTTGATGGCCGCTTTGGTGAGCATGTCCACCGCGCGTGAGTAATCGGGCTTCGCGGTGCCCTCCATGATGCCTTTGATCTCCCGGAACTGACGGCGCACCTCATTCACCACGGAGCCCGCGGCGCGGCCTACCGCTTCCATCGCCATGGCGGCGAACAGATAGGGAACGAGACCCCCAATGAACAGCCCGATGATCACGGCGGGGTTCGACAGATCGAACGCGGTGACATGACCCGTCACTTCCTGAAGCTTGTGGGTGTAGTCCGCGAACAGTACCAGCGCCGCGAGACCCGCGGAGCCGATGGCGTAGCCCTTGGTGACCGCCTTGGTGGTGTTGCCGACCGCATCCAGAGGGTCGGTGACGTCACGCACTTTCTTGTCGAGTCCGGCCATCTCGGCGATACCGCCGGCGTTGTCGGTGATCGGGCCGTAGGCGTCGAGCGCGACGATCATGCCGGTCATCGAGAGCATCGCGGTGGCCGCGATGGCGATGCCATAGAGTCCCTCGAGCCGGTACGAGGCCCAGATCGAGAGCGCGACCGCGATCACGGGCAGCGCACAGGCCTTCATGGAGACGCCGAGGCCCGCAATGATGTTGGTGGCAGGCCCGGTTTGCGAGGCCTCCGCCACGTGCCGCACGGGGCTGTATTCGGTGGCGGTGTAGTACTCGGTGATGACGATCATCGCGGCGGTCAATCCGAGCCCCACCAGCGTGCAGAGCCACATGGACATGGCGTGCTCGCCCATGATCTTTTGCGATACGACGTAGAAGGCCGCCGCTGAAATAACCCCCGAAACGATGACGCCCTTGTAGAGCGCGTTCATGATCTTGCCGCCCTCGCTCACCGACACGAAGAACGTGCCGACGATGGAGGAGACGATGGAAATCGAGCCGAGCAGCAACGGGAAGATCACTGCATTCTCGCCCATGTCCGCCATCAACAGGCCGCCAAGCAGCATGGTCGCAACCAGCGTGACCGCGTAGGTCTCGAACAGGTCCGCCGCCATGCCGGCGCAGTCACCGACGTTGTCGCCCACGTTATCCGCGATCACCGCAGGATTGCGCGGGTCGTCCTCGGGAATGCCCGCCTCGACCTTGCCGACGAGATCGGCGCCCACGTCCGCACCCTTGGTGAAAATGCCGCCGCCCAACCGCGCGAAAATCGAGATCAGCGAGCCGCCGAAGGCGAGGCCCACCAGCGAGCGCAGCGCCAATTCCGAGTCGCCCAACACGCGCAGCATGACGAGGTAATACACAGCCACCCCGAGGATCCCCAGCCCCACCACCAGCATGCCGGTGACCGCACCGCCGCGAAAGGCGACCTTCAGCGCGGCATTGATTCCCAGCGTGGCGGCCTGCGCGGTGCGCACATTGGCGCGCACGGAAATGGACATTCCAATATAACCGGCCAGCCCGGAGAAGATCGCGCCCACCGCAAAGCCGCCTGCGCTCGCCCATCCGAGGCCCACGCCCAGCGCGATGAACAAAATCACCCCGACAATGGCGATGGTCCGGTACTGGCGGTTGAGGTAGGCGCGCGCGCCGGCCTGTATGGCGCCCGCGATTTCCTGCATGAGGGCATTGCCGGCGGGCTGTGCCAAGATCCAGCGCACTGAGAAGCCGCCGTATACGATCGCAAGAATTCCAGCACCGATGGCAAGGTATAGGGCGTTATCGAGGGTCATTTAGCGTTCCGCAATTTATGTTATTGAAAAATATCAAGTTATTCTGGGTGGCGGCCCGGGACTATACCACAAAGGGGGTGCTTAGGCGCTTCGCCACCGGCACGCCCTTGAGGGTGACATAACTGGGCAAGCCATGCCGATACGGCGGATAGTCCTCGCCGCCGATGAGCGGCAACAAATAACGCCGGCAAGCCGCGGTGATCCCGAATCCGTCCTCGGTGATGAAGTTGCGGGGAAGCTTTTTTTCCCGGTTTGCGATCATCGCGAGCGGCGCCTGACCGATTCCCCACCGGTAAGGCTCCGACGACTTTCTGACGATGGTCGGCATGACGGCGTTTTTTCCCTGCAGCGCGAGCTGCACCGCGGCCCTGCCGACGGCATAAGCTTGCTCCACGTCCACCTTGGAGGCGATGTGGCGCGCGGAGCGTTGCAGATAGTCGGCGACGGCCCAATGAAACTTGTAGCCAAACGCTTCCTGCGTCATCTGTGCCACCACCGGCCCCACGCCGCCGAGCTGCGCGTGTCCAAAAGCGTCCTTGGTGCCCGCTTCCGCGAGGAATCTTCCGTCGGCCGTGCGCACCCCCTCGGATACCACGACCACGCAGTAGCCGAACCTCTCGACGCAGGATTTCACCTTTTTAAGGAACTGGACCCGCTCGAAGGCGATCTCCGGAAACAAGATGATGTGCGGAGCATCGCCCGGGTGCTCGCCCGCCAATCCACCCGCGGCCGCGATCCAGCCCGCGTGGCGGCCCATGACCTCGAGCACGAACACCTTGGTCGAGGTGCGCGCCATCGACAGCACATCGAGCGCCGCCTCGCGGGTCGACACCGCGATGTACTTCGCCGCCGAGCCGAATCCCGGGCAGCAATCGGTGATCGCAAGGTCGTTGTCCACCGTTTTGGGGACGCCGATGCAGGCGATCGGATAACCCATTTGAGCGCCGATTTCCGACACTTTGTGGGCGGTATCCATGGAATCGTTGCCGCCGTTGTAGAAAAAGTAGCCGATGTCGTGAGCCTTGAAAACCTCGATCAGGCGCTCGTATTGCGTGCGATTCTTGTCGATTCCGGCCAGTTTGAAGCGCGCCGAGCCGAATGCGCCCCCGGGCGTGTGCCGCAACGCGCGCACCGCTGCGGCGCTCTCCTTGCCGGTGTCGATCAGATCCTCGGTGAGAGCCCCGACGATGCCATGCCGCCCGGCATAAAGCTTGCCGATCCTGTCGCGGTGCTTGCGCGCGGTTTCGATCACCCCGCACGCGGATGCATTGATGACGGCGGAGACGCCGCCCGACTGGGCGTAAAAGGCATTCTTTTTGACTGGGCGGCTCATGCATCTTCCCTGCGTAAATATGTCAATACCGCAAAATACAAGCCGCGCAGGATAGCCGATCGGCGCCGGCGAGGCACTCGTTTGACGGTGGAAGCCGGCGAAGGTACGTTAGCGCGCTTTCAGGACTACAAAGAATCATGCGAATAGTTCTTTTGGGAGCGCCTGGATCCGGCAAGGGCACAGAGTCTCAGCTGCTGGTTCAGTCGTATGGGATCCCGCAAATTTCCACCGGTGATTTGCTGCGCGAGGCTGTGGGCAAGGCAACCGAGCTCGGGCGCAAGGCAAAAGCGGCGATGGACGCGGGCAAGCTGGTCGACGATGCCACGGTGCTCGGCATGATTCGCGAGCGGTTGGCGCAGCCGGATGCGAGAAAGGGGTTCATTCTCGACGGCTTTCCGCGCAACATCATCCAGGCCGAGGCGCTCGAAACTCTGCTCGGGGAACTCGCCAGTCCGCTGCAGGCGGTGGTCCTCTTGAATCTCGATTTGAGCATCCTGTTCAAGCGGCTCACCGGCCGGCGCATCTGCGAGGGCTGCGGCCGGGTGTTCAACATCTACACATCGCCGGCCGGCATCTCGCCGCACTGCGATGAATGCGGCGGCAAATCTCGCTTGATCCAGCGACCGGACGACAAGGAAGAAGTGATCGGCAAGCGCCTGGAGGTATTCGAGGCGCAGACCAAGCCGCTGATCAAGCACTACGAGCAGCGTGGGCTGTTGCGCATTGTCGATGCGGATGCGCCAGTGCAGAGTGTGTTCAACAGCATCCAGAGCGCGGTGGGAGAATCGCCACCCTAGTCGAGGGCGGTGAGCAACCGATCGCCGATCTCGCCGCGCCGCCATCCCGACAGAGCCTGTGTGTTGCGGGCGCCCATCGCCAGCGCCTTGATCTCGCCGCGCGGCGCGAGGATCTCGGCGCTCACTCCGAGGTCTTGCGCACGCGCATCGACCAGCCGGGCCAGCCGATCGATCACGGCTTTCTGCTCCGGTGTTGGGCGGGAGTCCCGGGCGGGTTCGGAGTCCTCCCCGACGGCGCCAGGTCCCTCCCGGAGCGCCGCGAGCAGGCTCTCCGCCAGCGCATCGTTCAACGGCCGCGGCAACGAAAGCGCGGCATCGAGGGCCGCCCGGTTGTTGGGGCCGGCCTCGGCAACGCTGAATATCGCAGCATCGTCGAGTATCCAGCCGCGCGGCAGGTCGCGCTCGCGCGCCTTGGTTTCGCGCCACATCGCAATGCTGCGGCCGCGAGCGCGCGCCGCTGCCGGCAACAGATTCAAGTTGCGAAGCCGCTTCCACGCTTGTGCGGGATCGAGTTCGTACAACCGCGGATTCTCGAGGGACAGGCAATCCTCGATCACCCAGTGCTCGCGCCCCAGGGCGCGCAGGCGTTCGGTCAGCCTGGAGGCGACTTCGTTGAGGTACTTCACATCGTCCGCCGCGTATTCCAGTTGCGCGGCCGTAAGCGGGCGCTTCGACCAGTCGGTGCGCGTCTGGCCCTTGGCGAGGGGCACATCCAACAAGGTCTTGACCAGATCGGCATAGCCGAGCTGAGGCTTCAACCCGATGCAGCCCGCCGCTATTTGCGTATCGAACACCGGCGAGATCACGCGCTTGACGTTGAGATAGAACGCCTCGAGATCCTGGCGCGCAGCGTGGATGACTTTTCGCGAGCCCGGCGAGGTAAGTGCTGGTACCAGCGGATCGAGGCTCCCGACATGCAGCGTGTCGACGCACCACACTTGGTCGGCGGTCGCCAGTTGCACCAGGCACAGCTTCGGAAAGAACGTTCGCTCGCGCAGAAATTCGGTGTCGAGGCCGATCGAGCTTTGCGCTTCGAGGACGCTCGCCAGCGGCCCAAGTGCCTCGCCTCGATCGATCCAAATCGCGTCGGCCATACCATGATCCACGTGTACAATTTGCGAATCTATCACGATCGAATCGTACGATGCTGCGACTTGCGAAGGCATTCTGGGACATCGCCCTGTGGCGGGCGTCACCCGCCCAATTGCCCGCGTCGCTCTTTCTTTTGTGTTTGGTCGCAACGATCGCCGCGATCCTCGAGGTGATCAGCGCCCTGGTGCCTCCGAGTCAGGGCGGCCTCATTCCGATCCGCCTCGCCCTGAGCGTGGGGCTGCCGCTGGTGTTCGCCTGGATTGTGCTCGCGGTCGCGCGGCGCCGCCAACGATTCCTGCAGACCGGCACCGCACTGCTCGGTGTCGCCGTTTTGGCCGAGCTCGTGCTCTACCCGCTGGGCTCGCTCCTCAACCTCATCGGCACCGATGCGCCGGCGGCCATGCCGGTGGGGATCCTGCTGCTCGTGGGCCTGATCTGGTACCTGCTCGCCTGTGCGAACATATGGCGCGCAGCGCTCGATGCCCGCCTCGGGCTCGGCGGCGCCATCAGCGTCGCGTACCTGTTGCTGTCGATGTTCCTGGAACAAACGTTGGTCCCAAACTCATGACTCAGCACGTGCACATTCTGGGGATCGCCGGAACCTTCATGGGCGGCGTGGCGGCCATCGCCAAGACGGCAGGATTTCGTGTCACGGGATCGGATCGCAATGTCTACCCGCCGATGAGCGACCAGCTCGCGGCGCTCGGCATCGAATTCTCGCAAGGCTACGGCGCCGAGCAGCTCGATGATCGGCCCGATATCGTGGTGGTGGGCAATGCACTGAGTCGCGGCAGTCCCGTCGTCGAGGCGATGCTCGATCGCGCCATCCCCTACACCTCGGGACCCCAATGGCTCGCCGAACGGGTGCTGCACGGACGGCACGTGCTGGCCGTCGCCGGCACCCACGGCAAGACCACGACATCGAGCATGCTCGCCTGGATTCTCGAGCACGCGGGACAGGGGCCGGGCTTTCTGATCGGCGGCGCGCCGGGCAATTTCGATACGACGGCGCGACTCGGCACGGGCTCGTGCTTCGTGATCGAGGCCGACGAGTACGATACGGCGTTTTTCGACAAGCGCGCGAAATTCGTCCACTACCGGCCGCTCACCGTGATCCTCAACAATCTTGAGTACGACCACGCCGACATCTACCCGGACGTGGCCTCGATCCGGCGGCAGTTCAACCAACTGCTGCGCACGGTGCCGGCGGCCGGCCGGGTCATTCAGAACGGTGACGATGCCGAGATCGCCACGGTCATCGGCGAGGGCTGCTGGACACCCTGCGAGACCTTCAGCTTGAAATCCCGGGATGCGGTGTGGAGCGCGGCCCCCGAGCCCGATTCCTCCTGGGGCGAATTCACCGTGCTAAAGGATCGCCGCGAGGCGGCCCGGGTGCGCTGGCCGATGCTCGGAGAACACAACGTCATGAACGCGCTCGCCGCGATCGCGGCCGCCCACCAACTCGGCGTGACCCCTGAGCAGGCCGCCGATGCTCTGGGACGGTTCCGGGGTGTCAAGCGCCGAATGGAGGTGCGCGGCGTGGTCGGCGGCGTCACGGTCTACGACGATTTCGCGCATCATCCGACCGCCATCGAGACGACGCTCGCGGGATTGCGCGCTCGCGAGCCCGGTGCGCGCATCCTTGCCGTGCTCGAGCCTCGTTCCAATACGATGAAGCTCGGAGTGCATCGCGATCAGCTGGCCCCGTCGCTCGCGGCAGCGGATGCCGTCTGGTTCCTGAACGCGCCCGAGCTCGGCTGGGATTTGCCGGCAGCACTCGCCCCGTTGGGCGCACGGGCGCATTTCGCCGACAGCGTCGAGGCCTTGGTCGAGGCGCTGGCGGCGGCTGCTCTCCCGGGCGATCAGATCTTGGTGATGAGCAACGGCGGCTTCGGCGGACTGCATGGGAAGCTGCTCGCCGCGTTGCGAGCGCGGCACGACATGCAAGCGCGGCCCGACATGCAAGCGCGGCCCGCAACATGACTGCGATTGCACTGTTCCCGCTCAACATCGTGCTGTTTCCGGACGGACCGCTGCCGCTGCGCATCTTCGAGACCCGCTATTACGACATGGTGCGACAGTGCATGCGCGAGGGACGAGGATTCGGCGTGGTGGCGATTCACGCGGGGCACGAGGCGGGCGTCGCGGACACCGATTTCTACGACGTGGGGACGATGGCAGAGATCACGGATTTTCATCAATTGGCGGACGGCCTGTTGGGCCTCTCCTGCGTGGGACGGCAGCGATTTCGCATCCTCGAACGCAGTCGCCAGTCGGATGGGCTCCATCTCGGCGAGGTCGACTGGCTGAAAAACGAGCCGGCCGAACCCGTGCCGGCGCGGCACGCGCGGCTGTCGAAGCTGCTGGCCACGGTATTGCCGCAGCTCGGCGAGGTGTATGTGAACTTCCACATGCGGCTCGACGATGCGGCATGGGTGGGTCATCGCCTTGCCGAGATATTGCCGATACCACTCGCCGAGAAGCAGCGCTACCTGGAAATGGACGATCCGGTCGAGCGACTGGATGGGCTCGCGGCGTTGGCGCCGGCGACGGCCTCCTCGGAGCCCGAGGCGTAGCGCCCCCACGCTCGGCGCGTGAACCACAGCGCCGATCCGATCGCTGCGCTCCAGGGAAGCACCCAGAAACCCAGCAACCCGTCGAATTTGCCCACCCAGGCCGATGAATTCGCGTCGGGGCCCGCCACAGTGCCCTCCTGCAGCATGCGCAGCACCACGACCCAGCCCGCGTGCAGCCCCAAGGCGGCCGCAATGTTGCCGGTCAGCACGCGGGTGAGGCTCAACACGAGGCTGACCGTGAGCCACGCCATGAAGGAGTCGAGCACCAGCGCCGGCGTGCCGAGCGGCGCAAACGATCGGGCCAGCAGATCGAAGCCCGAGCCCCAATGCAGCTCATCGACCGGGATGCGCGCTTTGGCAAAAAAATGCAGGATGGCAAACAGCGGCGCGGTGAGCAGAACCGCCGCCCATCGACCCGACTCGCGTGCGATCGCCGAATGCATGGCGCCGCGCATCACCGTCTCCTCGATCAGCGCGACGGCGATGCCTGAGCTCAATCCGATCAGCAACAAGCGGAGTATCGAGTGCGCACCGCCCGCGGGGACGCGCCAGTGCATCGCGAGCATGATCGCTGCGCCGAGCGCAGCGCTCGCCATGCCGACGACGCCAAAGCTGACTGCGACCCTCGCGAACCTGCGCCACGGCAAGCCGTATCCCAGGGCTTGCTTGGAGGCGACGCCGAGGTGCCTGCAAAGCCATATGAGTCCGCCTGCCGCCGCGAGCATGGCGACGCGGGCGGCGACGCGGTGAAATGGCCACGACGCCAGCTGCGAAGTGAGCTCGTAGACCGGATAGGCGACGACGGCGGTGAGCAGGCCCGCCGCCACGAGCACGCCCACGAACCATGCGAATGCCCGCATCGCGTTGGCTCCGTTGCCGGCGTTACGCCGGGATCAGGCTGTCGAAAGTACGCGCGGCCGCCGCGACGGTCGCGTCGATGTCTGCGCTCGAATGGGCCGCCGACACGAAGCCCGCCTCATAGGCCGACGGTGCGAAGTACACGCATTCCTCGAGCATTCGATGAAAAAAGCGCTTGAATCGCTCGGTATCGCATGCCATCACCTTGGCGAAGCTGTCGACCTTGCGCTCTTCGGTGAAGAACAGTCCAAACATTCCACAGACATGATTGGCGGCGAGCGCGATCCCCGAACTCACCGCTGCATCCGTCAGACGCTGGATGAGGATGTCGGTGGTGGCGTTCAGGTGCGCGTGAAAACCCGGTGCCGATACGAGCTCGAGCGTCGCGATCCCGGCGGCCATCGCTACCGGATTGCCGGACAGCGTGCCCGCCTGATAGACCGGGCCGAGGGGCGCGAGGCGTTGCATGATGTCGCGCCGACCGCCGAACGCCCCCACCGGCATGCCGCCGCCGATGATCTTGCCGAGTGTGGTGAGGTCGGGACGCACGCCGTAGAGTTCCTGCGCGCCGCCGAGCGCGACGCGAAATCCCGTCATGACCTCGTCGAAGATCAGGACTGCGCCGGAGGCATCGCACACCTCCCTCAGTGTCTGGAGAAAACCGGGCGCCGGCGGGATGCAATTCATGTTGCCGGCAACGGGCTCTACGATCACACAGGCGATTTCCGCGCCGATCTGCCGGAACGCGTCCCGGACCTGGTCGGAGTCGTTATAGTCGAGCGTCACGGTGTGGGCCGCCAGTGCGCGCGGAACCCCCGGCGAGGTCGGTACG
>Ga0182030_10003773_pt1 | contig 32389 bp, 21 predicted proteins | sample 812S3MmetaG_FD_121299 | JGI IMG/M metagenome (GOLD analysis project Ga0182030, IMG submission 121299) | Permafrost microbial communities from Stordalen Mire, Sweden - 812S3M metaG (Illumina Assembly) | ecosystem: Environmental > Terrestrial > Soil > Wetlands > Permafrost | place: Sweden... | reverse complement strand
TCTGCGAAATCTGCGGATAATGTCTTGGTGTCTTGACGTCTCGGTGTTTCCTTCATCCGGCTTGCCGCCTACCGGCCGAGCGCGACCTGGGTCAGCTGCTCCGAAATCGCCCACAGGCGATCGGCGGTTTCCGGGTCCAACGAGTGGGCCGCTACACCCTTGATCGGATTTGCCTCATCCCAGTCGCGGGCTTGTTGGCAATCCTCGAAATAGCGGCCGCCGATCCCGTCGAGTTCCGGTGCGGTCGCGAGCCAGACCGAGGTCGCCGCCCCCTGATCGGGGTCCTTCATGATTCCTTCGGTGATGCTGCCGTCGGGCTTCATCCAGCCAAGGTCGATCGCATCCTGTACCGTGACATGGCGACCGAGATTGGTCCGCACTGCGCCCGGCGTCATCGCATTGGCGGTGACGCCCTGAGCGCCGAAGCGGCGGGTGAAGGCGACGGAGAAAAGGTTGGCTGCGGTCTTTGCGTAACCATAACCGGTGAACCGCTCATAATGCCGACTAGCATAATTGAGGTCGTCCAGGTCGATTGGGCAGGCGCCGTGGGTGGCGGCCGACACGATGACGACCCGGGCCGGTGCGCCGACAATCAGATTGGGCGCCAGCAGGGTGGTGAGCAGGAAGGGGCCGAAATAATTGACCGCCATCTGCGATTCGAATCCATCCTCGGTCAAAGCGAAGGGCGGGGCCATCAGCCCGGCATTATTGATGAGGATATGAAGCGCCCGGCTGCCCCAGCGATCGGCGAAGGCCGCGACCGACGACTGGCTCAGCAGGTCGAGGTGTTCAACCATGGGCGGTGGGACGCCACGTGAAGACGCGATCGCCTGTGCCGCCGCCTCCCCGGCCGCGATGTCGCGAACGGCAAGCGTGACCTCCGCCCCCGCCCCGGCAAGTGCCGAGGCGGTGGCGAGGCCGACGCCCGAGGAGGCGCCGGTGACGATGGCGGTCTTGCCCGTAAGGGCGACGCCCGCCAGCACTTCGTCGGCGGTCGACTCCTCGGTAAAGCGCGAGCTGACAGGCTGGGTCATTCCGACTTTAACGTCACGCGTCCAGATAGTCGGTCCATTCCTTGATCTTGCCGCCCTTGACCACGAAGACGCCGACGACCTTGAAAGCCTGGTCCGGCTTTCCCTTGGTCTTCAGCGTATCGGTGCGGATGTTGGTCACAACCGGCCCTTCGGCCATGGTGGAGTGGATTTCGACCGAGATGCTGACGCCAGGCGTCATGAAGCCCTTGAAGGCGGCCGCGACAGGGCCAGGACCGACGACCGCCGGCTTGTCCTCTTCCATGCGCACCGAAGCGTCGTCGGCGAGGTAGGTGACGGCCTTGTCCGGATCGTTCCAGGCCTTGATGAAATCCTCGACGACCTTGACGTTGGCCTTCGCCTTGTCGCCCATCTCCGCCGCCTGAGCGGTCCCGGCCCCGACGAGACCTGCAACAGCCACGACCCCAAGGCCGCCGGCAACAAACATGGTACGGCGCGAAACTATGATGTCTTCCAAGATAACCTCCCTGTTGATGTTATTTCCGGTGGAAATTAGCAGGGGCGAAGGGAGGTGGGAAGCGAGACCTCGAGCGAGCGGCGCGGCAGTTCCCTTAGTTTCGCTTCGCAAAACCCGCGATTGGCGCTATCGACCATAGGGAACCACGGGAGGACAGCGATGAGCCAAGCGGACAAGCCGTCCGGATATATCGAGCGCTATGACTATCGCGTCGATATCCTGAGACGGCTCAACCTGGTGACCGCCGCCAAGAACGGCGTGGTTCTGGCCGAAAGCCGCCGCACCCTGATCGTCGACGAGCAGGACCATGGGCTCGTCTTCTACTTCCCGCGCGCGGACGCGCGGCTCGACCGGCTGGAGCCGATGCCGGGGCACACAACCCGCTGCCCCTATAAGGGCGACGCATCCTATTGGAGCCTGGGCGGCGAGCCGGTCGCCTGGAGCTATGAGCAGCCCTATCCCGAAGTCGGGCTGATCAAAGATTACGTGGCCTTCTACCAGGACCGCGTGACTGTCTCGGTCGGCACCGCGCCCTCGATCTATGAGCGGAAGGGCGCCAAGGCGTGACGCCGATCAGGGGACTGGTGCGCGTCCGCGCCGGCGGCAATCTGATCGCCGAAACCCGCGCCGCGCAGGTGACCGCCCTGCCCGAGGCGAACGGGCAAATCCTGATCCCCGAACGCGACATGCTGCCGGGCGCGCCGATGCAGGGCGGCATCGCGCACGCCGGCGAAGGCCTGCTCCGCCTCGACCCCGCGCTGCTCGACATCACGGTCGACGACCGGTGGCCGGGTCGCGCCGACGGCGCCGGAACGGTCAATCGATTTCCCCGCTGGGGCGACGTCGCCGACCTGCTGCGCATCATGGACTTAGCACCCGCCGGCCCCGGCCTCTATGTCGCCCCCGCCTACGGGGACACGCGCCGCAACGTAGTGGAGGGCAGCCAGCTTTTGGGCATGGCAATTATCGCCGCCGCCAAGGAGGTTCCCAGACAGCGCCCGGTCTCGGCGCATATGATCTTCTCCCGCCCGGCGCGTTTCGACCTGCCGCTCAATTTCCGGGTGACGAAAATCCGCACCGGGCGGTCCTTCTCCACCCTGTCGGTCGAGGCGACGCAGGCGGACAAATCCGTCGCCTCGGCTCTGGTGCTGACGGACAAGGGCGCGCCGGACAAGATCCGCGGCCAGGTCGTGATGCCCGTGGTGACGGGGCCGGACGCCTCACCGTTCCACGATTACGGCATGACCGGCCGCGACGTGCGCTTCGTCGACGGCGCCTACACCCTGCCAGCGACCAAGACCGCGCCGCCCGAAATTTACGGCTGGGTCCGCCACCGCGAGGCGCCGGACGAGCCCTGGTTGCGCCAGGCGTTGCTCGCCCAGTTCACCGGCCACATGACGATCTCAGCCTCGCTGCTGCCCCATGCCGGGCTGGGCGAGGAGCAGGCGCATTTCACCCTCTCCACCGGCGTGCTCGCCATCACCGTGGCGTTTCATGACGAGGCGGACCTCACGCGCTGGCTGCTCTTCGCCAACCCCGCCATCTATGCCGGCCGCGGGCTGGTGCAGGGCGAAGGCCGCGTGTTCGGCGAAGACGGTCGCCTCATCGCCTCCTACACCGTGCAGGCGATGGTCCGCGACTTCGCGGAGCCGCCGGAACGGTTCGGGTTGGAGCAGAGCCAGGTGATGTAGGCACGGGGTCTAATTTGCAGCAAATGTTCGAAACGCCACGCGACTTGAGATTGCGCGCTTGCGCCCCGCCGTCGAACGCACGATGCTGCCGCCAATGGCCAGTTGCGCGCCAAACTGGGCGCGAAATTCCCGGCCGGGGAGGCGTGGAATGACCACAGTGGATTTGATCGTACGCGGCGGGACGATTGTCGATGGAAGCGGCGGGGAATCTTATGAGGCCGACATTTTGGTGTCGGGCGGAAAGATCGCCGCAATCGAAACCAAGTCCGCGCGACAGGGCGCCGAAGAGATCGACGCCAAGGGCAAGATTGTCACGCCGGGTTTCGTCGACCTTCACACCCATTACGACGGCCAGGCGACCTGGGACAGCCGGCTGGCGCCCTCATCCCTGCATGGCGTGACGACGGCGATCATGGGCAATTGCGGTGTCGGCTTCGCGCCCTGCCGGCCCGAACAGCGGGACTTGCTGATCCGCCTGATGGAAGGGATCGAGGATATTCCCAATGCAGTCCTGACCGAGGGTGTGCCCTGGAACTGGGAGAGCTATCCGGACTATCTCGATGCGCTTTCGGCCCGGCGATACGACATGGATATCGGCGGGTATGTCCCGCACGCGGCTCTGCGCGTCTTCGCGATGGGAGAGCGCGCGTCCAAACATGAGGCGGCAACCGCGGGCGATCTGGCGCGGATGGGCCCGCTGGTGCGCGAGGCGATTAAGGCCGGCGCATTCGGACTGGGAACATCGCGGACGATATTCCACCGCTCGAGCGACGGACAGTCGGTTCCGACGCTGAGGGCCGGCGAAGACGAACTGACCATGCTGGCGACGGCGGTGACCGCCGGCGGCGGTGGAATATTGCAATATGCCGTGGACTGGGAGGATGCGGACACGACTTTCGCGCTGATCCGCAGGGTGGCCGAAAAATCCAAATGCCCTGTGGCCTTTTCGCTGGTACAGGCAAACGGCGTTCCGGACAATTGGCGCAGGGTGCTGGCGCTGACCGCCCAAGCCAATGACGACGGCCTGCCGATCTCGGTTCAGGTGATGCCGCGCGCGATCGGCATGCTGCTGAGTTACAACCATACGCTGAACCCATTCGTCACGACCGACACCTACAAAACCATCGGCCATCTGCCGCTTGCAGCACGGCTGGCGGCGCTGCGCCAGCCGGACATCAGAGCAAAAATCATCGCCGAGGCCTCGGACCCGAATCCGACCAATCTGCTGGCCACCTTCGTGCGCGATTTCGAGCGGATGTATCCGCTGAACGACCCGCCAGACTATGAGCCGCCGGTCGAGAGCTCCATCGCGGCCGTCGCCCGTAAGCGCGGCATCACACCGGAGGCGCTGGCCTATGACCTGCTGCTCGAAGACGAGGGCCGCAGAATCCTGTTCGTCGGGACAACCAACTATTACGAAAAGTCCCTCGATGTGACGCTGGAGATGCTGAAACATCGCGACACCGTGCCGGGACTGGGCGACGGCGGGGCGCATCTGGGCGTTATGTGCGACGCGACCTATTCGACATTCATGCTAACCCATTGGGCGCGCGACCGGTCACGCGGCGAGCGCCTGCCACTTCCCTTCGTCGTGAAGTCTCTGACCCAAGACACGGCCAAGGTCATCGGGCTGAACGATCGGGGCCAGATTAAGCCGGGCTATCGCGCAGACCTCAATGTCATCGATTTCGATCGGCTGCGGCTGGGCTTACCTAAGGTCCGCACCGATTTGCCGGCCGGCGGCCGTCGAATCATCCAAACCGCGACAGGCTATGACGCGACGGTCCTGCATGGCGAAGTCACCTTCCGCGAGGGCGTCGCCACCGAAGCCCTGCCCGGCAGGTTGGTGCGCGGGCCACAGAGCGCGCCCAATGGAGCTTGAATTGCGTCTCGCACTGACCGGAGCAATCTGCGGGATTCTGGCGCTGGCATCACCATCGGGCGCGCAGGCCGACGTGCCGGCGCCGGCCGTTTTCAAGGAACGCTGCGCCGTCTGCCATGAGCACCCCACGGGACGCACGCCCGCGCGGGAATATCTGCTGTCGCGACTGCCCAGCGAGATGACCTATGCCTTGACCCGGGGCATCATGAAACAGAAGGCCGAGGGCCTGACGCCGGAGCAGATCGCGGGGCTTGCAAGCTATCTGACTGGCGGCAAACCGGTCGACAAGCTACCCGACGACAACGCCAACCTCTGCCGCGCCGAGGCCGGGCCGGCTACGCCCAAGGCGGAAGGCTGGAGCGAATGGGGCGGCAATTCGTCGAATAGCCGGTTTCAGCCCAATCCCGGCTTCTCCCTGGCCGACCTGCCGCGGCTTAAGGTCAAATGGGCTTTCGGCCTTCCGGGCCTGGCGGGAGAACCGATCGTCGCCGGCAACATGGTCTTCGCCTCAAGCCGTCTCGGCCGAGTCTTCGCGCTCGACGCCGCGACCGGCTGTACCCGCTGGTCGTTCGACGCCACGTCCCCGGTCAGGAGCGCCGTCGCGGTCGGCCAGGCCGGGCAGACCGTCGCCGCCTTCTTCGGCGACCAGAACGCCGACATCCGCGCCGTCGACGCCGCGACCGGCAAGCTGATCTGGCAGGTGAAGGCCGACGACTATTCGAATGCGCAGATCGTCGGCTCACCCACCTATTATGACGGCCGGCTCTACGTGCCGGTGACCTCGGACGACGAGGCCGACGCCTTCGACCCCGCCTATGCGTGCTGTAAATTCCGGGGCGAGGTGGTGGCGATGGACGCCGCCGACGGACACATAATCTGGCGCGGCCATACCATCGTCGAGGAACCTAAACCGACCAAGGTCAACTCCGCGGGCACGCAGATGTTCGGACCGTCGGGCGGCGGTGTGTGGACGGCGCCGACGATCGACCCCAAGCGCAAGCTGGTCTACGCGGTCAGCGGCAATGCCTATTCCACGCCGGTCGCGGACGGCACCGACGCCGCGGTCGCCTTCGACATGAATACCGGCAAGCGCGTCTGGGCGAACCAGGCGCTGCAAGGGGACGTGTGGCTCTATCGCTGCGAAGACAAGTCGGGCGGCAACTGCCCGGACAAGATGGGCGGTGACCTCGATTTCACCAGCCCGCCGATGCTGCTGACGATGCCCAACGGACAACAGGCGGTGGTGGCGGGATCGAAAGGCGGTACGGTGTGGGCCTATGATCCCGACAACAAGGGCAAGCTTCTGTGGACGAGCCGCGTCGCCAAGGGCGGCATGGGCTATGCCATGTGGGGATTGGCGAGCGACGGGCAGGCCGTCTATGCCGGCATCCCCGGCGCCGCGGCGAAGGAGGGCGATCCGCCGGGCGGCTTGACTGCGCTCGACCTCACCGCCGGGAAGATCACATGGCACGTCCCCGGCCCTACGCCCGCCTGCGCCTGGGGCAATGTCGCCTGCGACCACCGATCGCCCTCGGCCGTCACGGTCATTCCAGGCGCGGTCTTCTCCGGCTCGGTCGACGGGTACATGCGCGCCTTCGCCGTCAAGGACGGCGCGCTTTTATGGGACATGGACACGGCCACGACCTATGATGCGGTGAATGGCGTCAAGGCCTTCGGCGGCAATATCGACGGGGCGGCGCAGACGGTGGCGAATGGCACCCTGTTCGTGAATTCCGGCAACTCCACCGCGACCTCACCGCACCGCGGTGATGCGGTGCTGGCGATCACGGTCGATGGGAAATAGGCGTTGAGGAGATTTTCATGAGTTCATCGATCGTCATTTCCGCCGACTCTCATGTCGTGGAACCGGCCAACGCCTTCGTCGATTATGTCGGCCGCGCCTGGCGGGACCGCGCACCGCATATGGTGGAGGACGAAGAGGGCGCTCGCTATCTGCTGGAGGGGCTGGCACCGGTCAGGATCGATGTCGCGGCCTCGGCGGGTATCGCGCCAGATAAGCGCGGCGAAAAGCGCCCCTATTCCGAGGTTCACCGCGGCGCCTGGGACCCGGTGGCGCGGCTGGAGCAGCAGGCGCTGGACGGGATCTCGGCCGAAGTCATCTATCCGACCATCGGCATGTTCCTCTATGCCCACCCGGACGTCGACCTGAAAGCCGCCTGCTTCGCCGGCTATAACCGCTGGATATCGGAGTTCTGCGCGGTGGCGCCGGACCGCTATTTCGGCTGCGGGCCGATCGCGCTGAAGTCGCCCAAGGACGGTATCGCGGAGCTGCATGCGGCCAGATCGCTGGGCCTGCGCAGCGTCATGCTGCCCAACACACCCGGAACCGAGGATTACGACTCCCCGATCTATGACCCGTTCTGGGAGACGGCGGTGGCGCTCGGCATGCCGCTCGCCTTTCATACGCTGGCGGCGGGCGGACTGGAGAAGAAGGTCCGCGGATCGAATCTCAACAAAATCTACACCACCATCCAGGCAGTGCAGGAGCTGCTGGGCATCTTCGTGTTGACCGGCATTTTTGAACGGCACCCGGACCTTCGGATCGTCTGTGTCGAGGGCGATGCCGGCTGGTTGCCCCATTATGCGCAGCGCATGGATCGGTTCTATCGCGAGCATAAATATTTCAACTCGACCGGCGCCCTGAAGGAAGACCCGTCGCACTATATTTTCGAGAATATCTATATGACGTTCCAGGACGACGTCATTGCCTTCCAGTACATCGATTCGATGAACCCGAAGCGCTTGATGTGGGCCAACGATTTCCCCCATCCCGACGCCAGCTGGCCGAACAGCAAGCCTTTGCTCGAAGCCCAAACCAAATGGGTGACGCCGGAGCAGAGGCAGGCGATCGTGTGCGACAATGCGGCGGCGCTATATGGTATCGATTTGGCGCGGCTGGTAAGCTGAGGCGCACAGACCGCGGGCCGGTTAAGTTCATGTCCGAATCCCTTTACCGTAGGACAATTCTGCAACCCATCAAGCCCCTTCTCCTCACAACTGCCTCTATGCTTGTCAGTTCTTTCTGCTTCCCCGCGCTAGGTTCTCCGCAATGAAACCTTCACGAAGTGGTTCGCGGAGCTGATCAATATAATAATTTAGTTTGTCGTGGTTACGCCGCTCTCAATCATAACGACAATGAAAAAGCGTTAGAACTCTTTCTGGCAGCATCAAAGCAGCCTGTATTGGAAGCGCCCAATTTACGATTATTCGGCAGAATTGCGCTTGTCTACACCAAGCTCAGTCGATTTCATGAGTCTGACACATATCTTGAATACGAGAATTTATCGCTCCTCTGGATGATCGCTATCGTGAGGTGTCAAACTCAATCGAACACTACCGAAGAGGAACTTGCTCAGGATGGGACGAAGTTATCGTCGGCTGAGGCTAAGCATATGGCTGACGTTCTCTGCGGACCTGTGTTTGACGAGTTTAGCTACTTTCAAGACCACAACTCGGAAAGCTTTGTCCCAGCAGCGGAGGCAATTCTGCGGCACGAAACTATTCGGAAGGAAATCGACCTGCTGAAAGGGAAAAGCGCAAAATAGCCAGCGCATAGGTCGGATAAGTAAAGCGTCGTCCTACGCCGTGCAGCGCACAGCTTTTTCTGGCCAGTAGGGGAATCTGAATGTCGGATTACGCTCCGCACATCCGACCTATGTCAGCCATCTTGGGCTTGACGCGATGCATCGTACGTCATACGTATCATCGTGATTCGAAGCTTTCGCGATAAGAAGACGGCGATGGTCTTCGCCGGCGAATTGCCGCGCGGGATGGCGCGAGACCTTGCCGTAGCCGCCCGGCGAAAACTTACCGTGCTAGATCCTGTGGAGCGCCTGGATGAGCTTCGCATTCCGCCGGGCAAGCGGTTGGAGCCTTTGCGGGGCGATCGTGCGGGTCAACATTCGATCCGGATCAACGGGCAATGGCGCATCGCCTTCGTGTGGCAAGAGGATGGGGCGCATGCGGTTGAAATCGTTGACTATCATTAAGGAGCCGCACGGCTAGGGAGTTTCTTCATGACGGCACAACAGTTGATTTCCCGGGTAGACCTCGATGCCGGCCGCGTCGATTTCACGGACCTGTCCAGCGGAGAACACCTTCCGGCGGTACACCCGGGCGATGTGTTGCGGCATGAGTTTCTCGAGCCGTTGCGTTTGAGCGCCCACGCACTTGCGCTTGCGCTCCGCGTGCCAGCAAATCGAATCACGACGATCCTCGCCGGCCGGCGTGCGGTAACCGCCGAAACTGCGCTTCGGCTCGCACGGCATTTCGGCACCAGCGCTAGCTTCTGGCTCAACCTGCAGAAATCCTACGAACTCGAAGTCGCGGAACGCGCAGCCGGCGCCCGCATCCGCTCAGAGGTGTCCCCACGCGAAGCGGCGTGAGTTCAGGCAGGGCAAAGATCCGACCGCGGCCGAACCGGCAAACATGTCGATAGGCTGGGATTTCTGGATCGACCGGGGCGGCACGTTCACCGATATCGTGGCGCGCAAGCCCGACGGGGCACTCGTCACCCATAAGCTGTTGTCGGAAAATCCGGAGCGGTACCGCGACGCGGCCATCGCAGGTATTCGCCATCTTTTGGGGCTGGCTGCCGATGCGCCCATACCGCCCAGCATGGTGCGGGCGGTGAAGATGGGCACGACAGTCGCCACCAATGCGCTGCTGGAGCGCAAGGGCGAGCCGACGCTGCTCGCCATCACGCGGGGCTTCGGCGATGCGCTGAAGATCGGGTATCAGAACCGACCCAAGCTGTTCGAGCTCGACATCAGATTGCCGGAGACGCTTTACGAGGAAGTCGTCGAGATCGGCGAGCGGGTTACGGCTACCGGCGAGGTTCTGGCGGCGTTGGATGTCGCAGCCGCGCAGGCGGGACTGCAGGCCGCCTATGACCTGGGATTGAGGTCGGTCGCGGTCGTTCTGATGCACGGCTATAGATTTCCGGACCATGAGCACCGGGTCGCCGAGTTGGCGCGGCGAATCGGCTTTACACAGGTCTCGGTCAGCCACGAGGTCAGCCCGCTGATGAAGCTGGTGTCGCGCGGCGACACGACCGTGGTCGACGCCTACCTGTCGCCGATCCTTGGGCGTTATATGGAGCAGGTCAGAAACGAGATCGGCGATGGAGTGCGGCTGCTGTTCATGCAGTCCAACGGCGGGCTGGTCGATGCCGGGCAGTTCCGGGGTAAGGATGCCATATTGTCAGGCCCGGCCGGCGGTATCGTGGGCATGGCGCGCACCTCCGCCGAAGCGGGGTTCGACAAGGTCGTCGGCTTCGACATGGGCGGCACCTCGACCGATGTGTCCCATTTTGCCGGCGACTATGAGCGGACCTATGAGACGGCGATTGCCGGCATCCGCGTGCGTGCACCGATGATGAATATCCATACCGTCGCGGCGGGCGGAGGGTCGATCTGCCGGTTCGACGGCCGGCGACTGCGCGTCGGACCCGAATCCGCCGGTGCTGTCCCAGGCCCTGCCTGCTATCGCCGGGGCGGGCCGCTGACCGTTACCGATAGCAATGTAATGCTGGGTAAACTGCAGCCAGAACTGTTCCCCCGCATATTCGGCCCGGATGGCGACCAGCCGTTGGACCGCGACATCGTCGAGCGGAAATTTGCCGCCTTGTCGTACGATATTGCGCGTGAAACAGGAACCGCCATGTCGCCGACCGAGATCGCCGAGGGATTTCTCAAGATCGCGGTCGAGAATATGGCGAATGCCATCAAGCGGATTTCGGTCCAGCGCGGCTATGACGCGACCGGTTACACCCTCGCCTGTTTCGGCGGGGCCGGAGGCCAGCATGCGTGCCTGGTCGCAGACGCGCTGGGCATTACGCGGATTTTGATCCATCCGCTGGCGGGCGTGCTCTCGGCCTATGGGATGGGTCTGGCGGAAACGAGGACAATCCGCGAGGCCCCGGTCGATGCCCCGCTGGCGACTGGAACACTACAGCGGCTCGAGGGGACTCTGGCCGCGTTGGAAAACAGTGCGCGCAAAGAGCTGGTCGCTCAGGGGATCGAGGATGAGCAGGTTGGGATCACAAGCACGGCCTTCCTGAAATATGAAGGAACCGACAGCAGCCTGTCGGTACCCTATGGGCCGGTTGAGCGAATGGTTGCAGATTTCAGCAGCGCGCATCAGGCGCGCTTTGGATTCGTCGCACCGGCGGACAAGCGCCTGATTCTCGACAGCGTTCAGGTGGAGGCCGTGGGAAAGTCGGAATGCGCCGAAATTACTCCCCACCTGCCGGCTAATGCCGCCGACCTTTCCCTCAAAGGGGAAGGCAAAGACAATCTTTACGATCGCAACAGTCTCACCCCGTCCGGCCATATCGTCGGTCCCGCAATCATCACCGAAACGAACGGCACGACGGTGATCGAACCGGGCTGGGGCGCGACACTCGACAAGCATGGCAATCTGCTGCTCGAGCGAACGGAAAGACTTCCGGTGAAGGCCGCGATCGGCACCGACGCGAACCCGATCATGCTGGAGGTCTTCAACAATCTGTTTATGGCGATCGCCGAACAGATGGGCACGGCTCTCCAGAACACCGCCTATTCGGTCAATATAAAGGAACGGCTCGATTTCTCCTGCGCCTTGTTCGACCCGACCGGTGCATTGATCGCCAACGCGCCGCATATGCCGGTGCATCTGGGGTCGATGGGCGAGAGTATTCGTGAGATCCTTCAGCAACGGGGGGCAAGCATCTCAGCGGGACAGGTTTATATGCTGAACGATCCGTTCCACGGCGGCACGCATTTGCCAGACGTCACCGTCGTTATGCCGGTCTTCGCCGAAGACGATCCGTCCCGGTTATTGTTCTTCGTGGCGGCGCGGGGGCACCAGGCCGATATCGGCGGGATCACACCGGGGTCGATGCCGCCGCTGAGCCACACTCTGAGTGAGGAAGGCGTTCTGATCCGCGATTTCCTGCTGGTCGAGAATGGCGCATTCCGCGAGGCTGAGACGCGGGCGCTGCTCGGCTCCGGCCCCTACCCAGCGCGCAACCCAGACCAGAATATCGGCGACCTGAAAGCACAGGTGGCAGCCTGTATGAAGGGGGCGACGGAACTGCACGCGATGGTGCGCCAATTCGGGCAGGCGGTCGTGCTGGCCTATATGGGGCATGTCCAGGACAATGCCGAGGAAGCCGTTCGGCGTGCCCTGGTCAAATTGCGCAGCGGGACATTTTCCTATGCGATGGATGACGGGACCATCGTGGCGGTCAGCGTCGACATCGACCGGGAGCGGCGCAGCGCGATCGTCGATTTCGCCGGCACCAGCGCCCAGGCCCCGACCAATTTCAACGCCCCGGTCTCGGTCTGCCGCGCGGCCGTGCTTTACGTCTTCCGCACACTGGTCGACGACGATCTCCCGATGAACGAAGGGTGCCTGCGCCCCATCGACATCCGCATTCCTGCCGGCTGTCTGCTCAATCCCCGCCCCGGCGCGGCGGTGGTGGCCGGCAATGTCGAGACCAGCCAGGTGATCACCGACGCGCTCTACGGCGCGCTGGGCGTGGTGGCGGCATCGCAGGGAACGATGAATAATTTTACCTTCGGCGACGGAGCGCATCAATACTACGAAACGGTCTGCGGCGGCGCAGGTGCGGGCCCGTCGTTCGATGGCGCAAGCGCGGTTCAGACCCACATGACCAACAGCCGCCTGACAGACCCGGAGGTTCTGGAGTGGCGTTTCCCGGTCATCGTCGATCGCTTTGCAATCCGGCGCGGGTCCGGCGGCGCGGGCCGTCATCGCGGCGGCAACGGGGTGACCCGGCATATCCGCTTTCGCCAACCGATGACGGCCGCGATCCTGTCCGGCCGGCGGGTCGTCCCGCCCTTCGGTGCAGAGGGCGGCAAGCCGGGAGCACTGGGGCGCAACAGCATAGTCCGCGCCGACGGCACGACCGAAAATCTTGAAAGCACCGCGGTCGCGAAAGTGAATGAAGGCGATATATTCGTTATCGAAACGCCCGGCGGTGGCGGCTTCGGATCACCGGTGTAGAACGATGTCACAAAAACTTTCACCGCAATTGGCATCACGCTTCGCGGCAATCGCGCTGGGTCACGTGACGCGGGAATATCCCAACAAGCTGGATCATGTACTTGCCGGACCGGAGGATATCCAAGGGCCGCGCGCCCTTCATCCCATATTCTACGGCAGCTTCGACTGGCATTCCTGCGTGCATGGCTATTGGCTGCTGGCGAGCCTCTATCTGCGTTTCCCCGAATTCGCGGGCCGCGACCGAATCCGCGATCATTTCGCCGGGCAGCTCGTCCCGGATAAGGTCGAGGGCGAGGTGGCCTATCTGTCCGGCCCCGACAGCATGGCCTTCGAGCGACCCTATGGCTGGGCCTGGCTGCTGATGCTGGCGGCAGAACTGACGCGGAATACGACGGAAGAGGGTCGTCGATGGTCAGAGGCAATGAGGCCTTTGGCCGAAGCCATATCCTGCAGGTTCCTTGGATTCCTGCAAAACGCGCCCTATCCGAACCGCAGCGGCGCGCACACCAACACGGCCTTTGCCCTGACGCTCGCATCCGAATATGCCGCCGTCGCGAACCATACCGACCTTGCCCAGGCAATCGCGGATCGGGCGCAGGCCTGGTACGGACAGGACGTTGATTGCCAGGCATGGGAACCGGACAACGACGCCTTCCTGTCCCCGGCGCTGATAGAGGCGGAATGCATGCGGCGCGCTCTGCCGCCGGAGGAGTTCAGCCGATGGATCGCGCTTTTCCTGCCAGGCATTGCACAGGAACAGCCAGCAACATTGTTTGCGCCGGCTGTGGTCAGCAACCGTTCGGACTGCAAGATCGTCCATCTCGACGGGTTGAATCTGAGCCGCGCCTGGTGCTGGCGGTCGATCTCGCCGAGCCTAGAGGAGCCCAGCCGCCAAATCGCCGGCGCCGCCGCGGAGCGCCATCTTGATTGCAGTCTGCCGCAAATCGCGGGCGATTATGTCGGCGAACATTGGCTGGCCAGTTTCGCGCTGCTGGCGCTGATCGCATTCGAACAAGAGGTTACCCCATAATGGCGCCGACCCTTCTGCTGGACCTGGACGGTACATTGATCGATTCGGCGCCCGATCTGGTTGCCGCACTGAATCGGCTTGTCGCGCCGCGGGGAATGGCGCTGTTCGACCGGGCTGAAATCATACCAATGATCGGGGATGGAGCGCGAGTGCTGCTGAACCGGGCCTTCGCGGCGCGCAATGCGTCCTTTACCGACGCAGAGTTCGACGCCTATCTAGCCGATTACACCGCCAATTCAGCAGTCGAAACGCGCCCATTTCCGGGTGTCGTCGACACGCTTAAACGCTTCGCCGCGGCGGGCTGGAGCCTCTCTGTCTGCACGAACAAGCCGGTTGCCCCTACGCTTTCGGTACTGGCGGCGCTGGACCTGGCGCCGTTCTTTGCGGCAATCGGCGGCGGCGACAGCTTTCCCACCCGTAAACCCGATCCCGCCCATTTGCTGAACACACTCGCCCTGGCAGGGGGCTCGCCCGATGCCGCCATTATGGTTGGCGACCATTCCAATGATGTGAAGGCCGCGATCGGGGCCGGTATCACCTGTATCTTCGCGGGCTGGGGTTATGGAGCACCTGCAATGGCGGAAGGTTCAGCAGCGGTCGCCCAACAGTTTTCCGACTTGCCTGGCCTAGCCGAGAGGCTGTTGGCAAAGCGCGCCTAGAGGCGGCGGGTTTCCATCAGCGGCGTTTCCGGGTCGGGGCAATTGATGATCCGAAAAATCAAAGAGCCGCGATCATGGCCAAGCGTCGCAATCCAGTTGGGATGTCCAGGATCGCGGTGTGACACGACCAGCGTCGTCGAACCGTCGGGGTTGGGCGAGGCGTTGAATTTGTTACGAGCCGACGGCGCCTGATCCATACCCACCACCTCCGACCAGTAATTATTGATCTGGAAGTTCCAGAACTCGCACTCCCTCTGCGGCACGGTAACGAACAGCGCCTCGTCGGGCGCCAACTCCCAATAGCCCTGCTCGTAATAGATCGACGGGTCGCCGCCGGCATTGAGATAGACACTTTGGTCCATCGGATAGAAGCTGTTGGGCCGGGACTGAAATGTCCGCGTCCAGTCGCCCGTAACGTTCAAATTGCCCTGGATATATTTGATCACGCTCAGCAATTGCCCAGGAAAGGCGGCCGTGTCGATCTGGCTGGGTTCCTCGGGGTGGTTGATGCATTCCAGCTTCATCTCGCCGGCGCCGATTTCGCTCGCGCGGTCGAGGAAGGTCTGCCGGACAATGAGATTCGTGGTTCGTGAATCCATTTCAAGCCAGTTTCCCAGTTGGGGATTCTTGCTCAAAATGATCTCGAACCCTCCGTCGGCGTCGCACTTTAGCGTCGTGGTGTCGATGAATCCCGCCGGCGCCAGCTTGCCGTCGGTTTCGTAGTTTCCTGATTTTGTGCTGATGCAGATGTAGTGGACGGTATTGCGCCTGCCCGACAGGCGGTAATCCAGATTACCGTCGATGAAGGACATGAAATAGTCGTTGTCAGGATTGTTGCCGATGCTGACCTTATAGGCGGCGAAGTCGTAAAGCACCGGGAAGGCGGGGTCGCAATATTCCACCTTGCGCATCAGTCCGTCGCGCAGCATGCGGGTCAGATAGCGATAGCCTTCGGCGCGGTTGAAATCGTCGGTCGGCGATTCGTTTCGCAGTACCTCCTGCCCGAGCGCCTTCAACTCGTCGCAGAACTGCGCCCATAAGGCACCCTGGTAGGGCACGCCCGAAAGTCTCTCCATGGTCTCACTCCGTTCTATGAGCTTGGCTCCACGTGGAAACGGATCCCCTTGGTGGCGATCCGCACGACGAATTCCGGGAAGAGGGGCTCGATCAGCGACAAGATATAGAGCGGGAGCGGGAAACCGATTAGCGGTTTGTTGCGGGCGATGCCGCGGGCAATCAGACGGGCGGCTTTCTCGGCGCTGATTTTCAACGGATGTTCGCCGATATGGGTTTCGGTCATGGCGCTGGTCACATAGCCGGGACACACAACGCTTATGCGCACATTGTCGGGCGCCACTGCCGCGCGCATGGCGAGCCCGTAAGACATAAGCCCCGCCTTGCTCGCGCTATAGGCAGGCGCATCGGGCAAAGGCGACATCGCGGCCAGCGAGCTGACCAGCACGATATGACCGCTTTTGCGCGCCCGCATCACCGGCAGAACGGCATGCAGAGTATCCACCCCGCCCAGCAGGTTGATGTCGATGACGCGCCGCGCCGTTTGTGCGTCCTCGATCGTGCCGTCGGCCCGCGTTCCGTCGAGGATACCGGCGTTGGCGATAATGAGGTCGATTGGATGCGCCGTCTCGAACCCCGCCAGAAAGCCGTTCAGCGCCGTCCGGTCCCGTAGGTCAAAAGCCGCCGTCTCCACCGCCGCGCCCGCCGCCCGCGCGTCGGCGGCTACCGCACCCAGCCGCGCCGCGTCGCGCCCGGTCAGGCCCAGCGTCACGCCCGGCTTGGCATAGTACCGCGCCAGCGCCGCGCCGATTCCGCTGGACGCACCGGTGATGACGATGTTTTGGAATGCCATCGAGTGCCTATGCCTGCTCTGCGGTGATTGCCCGCTTGACGGCGGGGCGCTCCGCCATGCGGCGGCGATGGTCGATGATTTTCGGTAGGCGTGCGGGGTCGATGCCGTCGGCCTCCAGCCATTGGGCGAAAGTGAAGAGATAGGGATCGCAAATCGTGTAGCGATCGCCCATCACCCATGGACCGGTGAACATCTCGCGCTCGATCAGGTCGAAACACTGGCCGACGGATTGTGGGACCTTGCGCTGCATTTCGGCGATCGCAGCTGGGTCATCAGCCCAGCGATATCCGCGTTTGCCGTGGGCGCGGGCGACGTGAAGCGTGGCGCAGATATACAGATTGAAGGCCTGGATCTGGGCCAACGCAAAGGGATCGTCCAATGGCGCCAGATGCGCTTGAGGGAAACTCTGCGCGATATACAGCAGGATTGCCGGCGTTTCGCTGACCACTCCGCGGTCAGTCGCCAAAGCGGGAACTCGGCCCTTCGGATTGACCGCCAGATAGGCAGCGCCGCGCTGTTCGTCGGCGACGAAATTCACCCGCACCTCCTCATAGTCCGCCCCCGCCTCTTCCAAAGCGATGTGCGAAGCGAGAGCGCAGCTTCCGGGCGAGTAGAATAGTTTCAGCACAGTGCCTCCCCGATGGTGCGTAATTCAACTGGCGGTATTAGGACCTGACTTTGGCCATCATCAGTTTGGCCATAGTCGCCAACGAAACACCCTCGCGTTCCAGACGTGTCAGTTCTTCGCGTGTCGCGTTTACCGCGCCCTCGATCTCGTCTGACGTATGTTCGGAGGAGATGAAGAAACGCAGGCGCGCCGATTGCTCGGGCACGCCGGGTGGCACGATCGGGAATGCGTTGTAGCCGCGCCCGAGCAGCCGCTCTGCCAATAGAACCGTGCGCAACGAATCGCCCAGGATCACCGGCGTCACCGCGTAACCCCAGCTGGTGCCGACATCGAGCTTGGCTTCGCGTGCTTTGCGCAGAAACAGCTGGCCGTTGGCCTGCAACCGCGCAACACGCTCAGGCTCGCGCAGCATAATCTTCAGCGCAGTCAGCGCGGCGATTGCGGCCGGAGCCGGTAAGCCCACGCTGTAGACCATCCCTGGTGCCGCCAATTTCAGATAATCGACCAGAGCGCGTTTGCCGGCGACATAGCCGCCGCAGCTGACCAGGGTTTTGGACAGGGTTCCCAGCCAAATATCGACCCGCTTGGGATCGACGCCCGCCATTTCGGCGATGCCTTTCCCTGTCTTCCCCAGGATGCCCAGCGCATGGGCGTCGTCGACCATCAGCCAGCACCCGTATTGCTCCTTGATGTCGACAATACGGGCGAGATCCGGCCCGTCGCCGTCCATCGAGAACAGCCCTTCGGTGACGATCAGCACGCGCTCGAACCGATCGCGAGTGGCCGCCAGAATATCGTTCAGCGCATCAAGGTCGTTGTGCGGAAAGGCGCGTCGTGTCGCCCCGCACAGCTGCGCACCGACGACGACGCAATTATGGATCAGGGAATCGTGAAGGATCAGGTCTTTCGGCCCAAGCAGTGCGGCGATGGTGGAAATTGCCGTCGCATGGCCGCTGACGAAGACCAGCGAATCCTCGGCCTCGTAAACGTCAGCCAGTGCGCGCTCCAGGTCGCGGTGAAATCCCCGCTCGCCTGCCGTAATGCGGCTGGCAGATACGCTTGTGCCCCAGGTTTCGGCAGCCTCGATGACGGCCTTTGTAATCTCAGGATGAGCGTTGAGACCGAGATAGTCGTAGGAGGCGAAGTTAACGACGCCCTTTCCGGCGATCACGCTGTGCGCTCCGGCCCGCGCTTCGTGCGCGCGGTAGAAGGGAAAGCCGATGTCCAGCGTATCGGCGAGCGCGCGTTGGGTCCGCAGTTGTTGATAGGCCGGCAGGCTTTCGAACGAAACATCGTGCCGGCTGGCCTGCGATGGGCCGACGCCGCGCACCGGCTTTTCGCCGACCGGTGTCTTGCGCATCGTATCCAGCAACGCCGATTTGACCGATCGGGTCAGCCGTCCACGCGTGGACTCGGCGGTCACAGCAATGCCGTGACGACGGTGCGCCTTTCCTCGATGGCGTCGGTTACCGCCATCAATTCGGTTAGGCCGATTTCGCCTGGCGCATGCTGCATTATCAACTGCCGTTCAAGATCACCCGCGCCTGCCTTCTCGCCGCCTTGCGTATCGCCGCCCGAGTTCAGGCCCGAAATCAGGCGGGATGCCAAGTCGTTAACGTTCATGCTGGAACTGATTGCAACGATCGGCAGCTCAACGCCGAAGCGCTTTTCGATGCTCATCCGTAATTCAAGGCTCATCAGAGAGTCCATACCCAATTCATCGAGCGGCCGCGCGACGTCGATCTCTTCGGCCGATAGACGCAGAATTCGCGCGACCTCCGTCGCCACCATGGCGGCAACCACCGCACGGGCGTCAGCATCGCTTTTACCGGCGATTTGAGACGCCAAATCGATCGTCGTTTCGGAGTCGGCTCCTTCGGCAGCAGCGAACAGCTGGCTGAAGGCAGGCGTGCCCAGCAGCTTTAGTCCCTGAAGTGCCGATCCGGGCCGGAACATGGCGCAATAGACCGTTGACGGGCAGGCAGATGGACGCGTCAGCAGCGTTTCCAAATGGGACAGCGCATCCTCGGCCCGCATAGCGACGATACCACTGATCCTTTCAAGTTTTGCCGCGACATCGAGATCGCGGGCGAGAACGCCGACGTCAGCGATAGCGCCCCAGGCAACCGCCAGTCCGGGTAGTCCTTCGGCGCGGCGGCGGCGCATCAGCCCCTGCAGATAGCCGTTCGCGGCGACATAGACGCCCTGTCCGGGATTGCCGATCATCGTCGTCGCCGATGAGAAGGCGACGAAATAATCCAAATCTGCGCTTCGCGTGGCGCGATCCAGATTGGAGGCGCCTTCTACCTTCGGCGCCAATACAGCGCGCGTACGGTCCGGTTCCAAACCGGCGATCAGCCCGTCATCCAGTACCATCGCCGTATGCATGACACCGGCCAAGCGGCCATAGTCCCGCGTGAGCTTGCCGATCAGGGCCGTAACAGCACCCTCGTCCGTTACGTCGAGAGCCTCGACAATCAGCTTCGCGCCGGTCGCGCGAAGCGCCTCGGCCCGGACTTCCAGATGGGGTTCCAGCCGTCCGCGGCGAGAGGCCACGACGACGGTCTCAGCGCCCTTGGATATCAGCCAAGCCGCGGTTTCGAAACCGAATCCGCCGGCACCGCCGACAACCAGATGGACGCCGGCTGCCGGCTTGAACGCGGTATGGGGAACACTGGTGGCCACCGGTTCAGCCGCCGGCCTGACGATCAGCTTGCCGACATGTCCAGCGGCCTGCATCGACTGGAAGGCTTCACCGGCCTCGTGCCAATCGAACGCACGATAGGGCAGCGGACTGAACTCGCCGCTTTCGAATTGACGGACGAGATCGCCCATCAATCGATTGGCAAGCGGCAGATTGGCAGCGAGCAGCTGATCCAGATCGATGCCGAAATAGGTCAAGTTGCGCCGGAAAGGACGCAGGCCCATGGCGGTGTTGAGCACATAGTCCCTCTTGCCCATCTCGACGAAGCGACCGAAGGGTTTGAGGCATTTGACACTGGCCAGCATGGCCTCGCCCGCCAGGGAATTGAGCACGACATCGACGCCGCCGATATCCTCGCGGATGGCATCGAGGAAGGCGATGCTGCGCGAATTGTAAACACGTTCCGCACCGAACAATTCGACCAGTGCGCGCTTGTCGGGCGAACTGACGGTCGCGGCGATCCGTGCTCCGCGCGATCGGGCAATCTGTATGGCAGCCAAACCGACACCGCCGGCGGCACCGTGAATCAGCACCCACTCACCGGGCTGAATTTGGGCCAGATGGACCAATCCGTACCAGGCGGTCAGGAACGCGACAGGGATCGTTGCCGCAGCCTCGACCGGCAAACCTTCAGGCAGCAAGGTGAAGACCTGGGCATCGGATGTCGTGTGACTGGCGAAGCTTTGCCGCCCGAAGCCCATCACCGCATCGCCGACCTTTAGGTGGGATACGTCGCAGCCCACGGCAACGACGCGGCCGGCGCATTCGAAGCCGAACACAGCACCGGCCAGCCCATCATCGAGAACGTCGTCGTCCAACAAACCGGTCGCCAGCATGATATCGCGGAAATTGAGGCCGGAAGCCTCGATGGCGACTTCAACCTCAGACGGACCGGGTGCCCGGCGCGCAGTTTCGACCCAATCGAAGTTGGAAAGGACACCTTTCGATTTGAGTTCCAGGCGGACGGCAGGAACGATCGCGTCTCCACTCGCCTGGCCAAGCCCCGGCACGGTGCGGATCGCGGAAACCCCAACCGCATCGATCAGCAATTCAGCGTCGGCGCCCGGCGCAGCCAATAGATCCGTCAAATGCTGAGCAGCCTGTTCGGTTTCGACCTGAAGGGCGACATCGACCAGCTTTAATGTGACCGAAGGATATTCGTTCATCGCCACGCGGGCAAAGCACCACATCGCCTCAGCAAGCGGATCGATCTCATTGGGCGATTGGGCGCTCAGCCCGTTGACCAGCACCCAGAGTCGGCATTTACCCAACTGCACCGCGTCCAAAATCGCGGCCAAGTGAGCAATCGAACGATCGAGACCGCCATCTACGTCACTGAAGGCCGGGAAAACCAGATCGACCAATTCACCGGGCGGGGCCGAGGCGGATATCACCGGCCATGCCAAAGCATATTCCGCCGGCAGGGTCGCGGCGAGCAGTTGCACGGGACGCCCGACGGTCCGTAGCGATTGTGCGGTTTGGCGTATCAGCAGCGATCCGTTGTCAACCAAGACCACTATCGCAGAGGATACGGCGGCTGCCGCGGGAGCGCGCTTATCAGGAAGCGCCAAGAGTATCTGACCCGCCCCGTCTTTCAGCGCCTGGGTTTCTATCGCGCTGAAGCCGGCGGCGACCAGCAGGCGCGCGCTGTCCTGCCCCGAGCCCACCCGACCGATCGGATATTGGGGATCGATAGAGCCTGCGAACCAATCGTCGGTTCCGCCGAGCAAGACGTCGAAAATGGCGTTATCGGGCGGCTGAAGAACGGCGATCAGCCCGCCCGGTGACATGCGCTGGGAAATGGCCCTGCCGAGCGCGACATCGCCACCGAAAACCGGACCGAAGGCAACGCCCATTGCCAAGTCGAAAGCGGATTTCTCGACAGCGTCGTCGTCGGCGCCAATATCAAGAAACGTGAACCCTTCATGCCCGTGACGCGCCGCAGTATGATGCAGTCTCTTTGCATCTGTCCCGATAACGGTGACGGTTGCCCGTCCATCCCGAACCAGCGGCGCCAATGTGCGCAGCAAACCAAGGCAAGACGGTTCGGCAACCAAGATGCGCAGCGGATCCGGCGCGACGCGCGCCTGTAGCGTCCGACTTAATACGAGTGCCCCGGACAGTATCGGTGCGAAGAGAATCGAGCTGCTTTCAAATTGCTCCAGAATCGTGGTGCGAATTTCAGCCGATCGACCGGTTGCGATCGCCTGTTCCAATCCGGCCAAGGCCTGGGCGGCAAGAACGATCTCTGCAGTTGCGCCGGAGTATTCGGCGACGAATGTCTCAAGAATCTCCGCCGGGCCGGGAAGGCCGCTTTCGTCGGCCAGCACCCATCCAGCCGGAGTCTCTGATGCAAGTCCGGCTGCCAGCAAATGATCGAATAGATTCAGAACCTGCGGCAATGCCTCATCGGCCATCTTTTCGCAGGTCGACACTGATTCCGGCATGACCGGGTCATCGCCGAATACTGCCCGCAGCTTGTCGTAAGCGAGGGAACGGGCAAAAGCTTCGAGAACCAGCCAGGATTCGGGCCGAGTCTCAGGCATCGAGTCTTTCAACGCTGTAACCGCGACCGCCCGCGCATCCTCTTCGCCGCTGTCACGCGACAGCCGTATTTGTTCCTGGTGGAAGAAGACACTGGATTGTTTACGGCGGTCGAGCGTGACGGCGCGGAACAACCCGCCGGTCAAACCGGCGATAAACTCCCCATCGGCGTCATAGAGCGCCACTGAAATCGAGAGCGAATGATCGGTCTCTCGATCCACTGCGACACGCGCCCTGGCAGGAATTGCGCCGTCGCGGTCGACCCGCAGCCCGGCAAAGCGCACCGGCAAGAAAGCGTAGCGCTCGTCCGCGCGAAGCTTGATCTTCTCGAACATCGCGTGGAACGCCGAGTCCAGCGCAATGGGATGCAAAATCTGCTTGCGGCTTGCCAGACCGGCCATTTCTTCGACCGGCGACAACTCGATCTCAATCAACGTCTCGCTCCGTTCGGCGCGAATCACACGGCGAAAGGACGGACCGTAATCGACACCGGCATTGCTCGCGCTCTCGTAGACCTGCTCTGCCGTCATGTGATGAGGCAGATCCTGTTTGGGAATAAATGCCGGAACGGGCGATGCGACGCGGCTGATCCGTCCGCGAGCGTGCAACGTCCATTCGTCGGCACCAAGACGCGGGCGGCTCCAAATCTCTACGACATGCGTATCACCATAGAGACGCACCGACAGTTCGCGCATCGCGTCGGGCCGCAGCGGAAGCCACTGCATCAGGTCGAAATCTTCGAGACCGATCGGCCCTTCTGGAAAAATTTCACGAGCGACGGCCAGCGCCATCTCGGCAAAAGCGGATCCCGGCACGACGATTTCATCGTCGATCCGATGGTCCCACAAATAAGGAACGACAGTTGCGTCTATCAGGTTTCGCCATTCCGGCGCACCAGAAGACAGCCTTGCCCCGATCAGGGGATGGCGCGGCGTGTTTCCAAAAATATCCAGCAGTTCCGTGGTCTGGGGCTGATGGAAGGATTTTTTCTGCCAGGCATAGGGCGGTAGCTTGGTCCGCCCGGCCGGCCTGTGACCGAAGAAGGCATCGGTATCCAGCGTTCCACCGAATACGAGTGCCCGTGCGGCTATGATCGCCAGCGGATCGCCGGTAGCGGCCGGGTCTTCCTTCTCGATGAGGCTGGGCATCATTGCGCCGTCGAAGCCGGCTTCGCGCAGCGTGTCGGTAATATTGGCGGCCAAAATTGGCCGCGGCCCGATTTCGATGAACAGCCCTGCGCCCTGTTGAGCGGCAGCTTCGACCGCATCGCGGAACCGGACCGGCTCGCGCACATTGCGCCACCAATATTCGCTGTCCAGCATTGTACCGGCGATCACCGTGCCGGTGACGGTCGAGACGTAGGGAATGTCGGTGCCCTGCGGTGTGAAATCGCCCAGCGATTCCAGCAACGGCAACCGCAACGGCTCCAGGATCGCCGAGTGGAACGGATAGGCGAGATCGAGCACGCGAACAGCGATGCGGCGCTTGCGGGCAGTCTGGGAAAATCCCCGTACAACGTCTTCGGGACCTGAGATTGTCACCGAGGTCGGACTGTTGATCGCAGCGATTTCGAGCCCAAAATGGCCGCTGCTGCCGAGTACGGATTCTGCATCGCCGGCTGGAATGCTGGCAACCGCCATGGTGCCCAGGCCCTGCACGCGTTCCTGGTGTTCGCTGCGATGGAATATGACGTGGACGGCCTCAGCCAGGCTGATTGCCCCGGAGACTTCCGCGGCAGCGACTTCACCGACGCTGTGGCCCAGCACCATATCCGGTTTAAGACCCCAGGCGGCGAGGCTGGCCGACAAGGCCGATTGCACAGCAAAGAGAAGAGGCTGAGCGACCCGGGTCAGTTTGAGGCGGGCGGCGAGGTCGGGATCGTGCAGTGCATCGACCAAAGACCAGTCGGCCAGTCTGCTGAAAATCTCATCGATCGCCAAGAAACGGCCGCGGAAAATTTCGTTGCGGGCGAATGCGGTGCGGCCCATGCCCGCCCATTGCGAGCCGTTTCCGGAATAGACGAAACAGACTTTCGGTGCGCTGGAGGGGGCCACGCCCACCACACCGCCGGCGATATTGCCGGTCTCGGCAAAGTTGCGCAGTGCCGCCACGGTGCGCGCCGGGTCATCGAGCGGCACAGCAAGGCGATGGGTGGACAGGTCCCGCTGCCAGGCGATAGCCGTCGCGAGATGAGGCCCATCTGCACCGGCCGAAATGATATCGGCATAGGCATTGGCTGTTGCATTCAACGCCGGTCGGGAATGGGCCGACAAAACCAGAACCTCAGCCGGCCGACCGGCCGACCCATTGGTACGCTTTACCGGAAGTTCGGATGGTTCGGGTTGGCGAATGACCACATGGGCATTCGTACCGCCAAAACCGAAAGATGAAATGCCGGCCAGCCAGGTTCCCGTCTGAGGCAGAATTACCTCTTCCGTCGCCAGCGCCAAATTCAGATCTGTAAAATCGATCGCCGGATTGATCTCTTCGGAATGGAGAGACCGCGGCAGACGGCGATGTTCCAAAGCGAGAATCGCCTTGTACATGCCGGCAAGGCCCGAGGCCGGCTCCAGATGTCCTATATTCGATTTCACCGAGCCGATCGGGAGTACCGTATCGCGCGGCCGACCCAGCGCCTCGCCGATTGCCGTCGCCTCCGCAGGATCGCCAACCCGTGTTCCGGTGCCGTGCGCCTCGACAAAAGCGAGGCGGCGCGGATCGATTGCGCCGTCGCCATAGAGCCGGTCCAGCAACTCGCGCTGCCCATCGACCGACGGCAGGGAGATGCCGTTGGTCCGACCGTCGGAATTGATGCCCGAGGCCAAAGCCACGGAACGGATCGGATAGCCGCGCTCCATCGCAATCGAAAGGCGTGATAGAACCATGGCAACCGCGCCTTCGGCACGGACATAGCCGTCGCCCTGGGCCGAAAAAGGCCGGCAGAGTCCGGTCGGGGACAGCATGGAGGCGCGCGAGAATCCAATGAAGGAAGTCGGCGACAATAGAAGATTGACGCCAGCGACGATGGCCATGTCGATACGACCGGATGAGATCGCGGCCTGTGCTTCGGCGAAGGCAACCAGTGAAGAGGAACAGGCGGTATCGACGGTGAAACTGGGACCGCGCAGATCGTAGATATAGGAAATCCGGTTTGAGAGGACGGACAGAGTATTGCCCGTCATGAAATGACTTTCGATCGCGGCAGGATCGGTTGTGTGCAAGTTACCGTAATCGAGGCTGGACGCGCCGACATAGACGCCCACATTGGTGCCGGCGATGGCGCTGGGCGGCAGGCCGGCATCCTCCAAAGCACCCCAGACGACCTCAAGCAGCAGGCGCTGCTGGGGGTCCATTTCTCCTGCCTCACGCGGGGATATGCCGAAAACAGTCGGGTCAAACCCCAAAGGGTCGTCTATGTATCCGCCGGCAAATGAATAACTGAAGCCAGGCTCACTGGTGCGCGGATGAAAAAATCGTTCAGGGCGCCAGCGCCCTTCGGGCAACGCGCCAACAGCACAGCGGCCCTCTTCCAGCAAGCGCCAGAATTCGCTCTCATTATTCGCACCCGGCAAACGCCCGGCGACACCGGTTATGGCCACTTGTGAAAATGCGGTACGCGCGTGGCCGGGTAACGAAGACATGAAATCGCGTTCTTTCTCAGGCGCAGCTAGTTGTGCGCCAACTTTCTGTAGCAGATCGGGTCCTGACTCGGCATCGTAATATTTTTCTCCGCCATTGTCAGATTCGGTGATCGGCGGCGCAAAACCGCCACTGAAAAATCCTTCAGGTTAGATAGCAAATCAGCGGATTTGCGCAAAATTATACCTAGCGAATGCCATCTCGTATCTCCAGTCACGTGACAACCTATCGCGGCACTGACAGTCATATCTTCAACCGGCAGGAACGACAAAAGACGGCATCAAATGCCCTGATCCGAAATCCGAAACACAGCCGCAACCGATATGCCGTCCGACGGTTTCCAATTCCTGACGCAGGATCGCAACAGCCCTGCGGATCCCCGGAACACCGCCGGCAGCCAATCCATATAGCGTGGCGCGACCCACAAACACAAAATCAGCACCGAGGCAAAGTGCAGTCGCTATGTCGGACCCACGCCTGACGCCGCTATCCAGCATGACCTTCGCCCGGCCGTCGACCGCGGCACGGACGAATGGGAAGATATCGACCGAAGCGGGCGCCCTATCCAACTGCCTGCCGCCGTGATTGGACACGATGATGCCGTCGGCGCCGCTTTCCACACAGCGCACAGCATCATCAGGATGCAATATGCCTTTGACCACCAGCTTGCCCTTCCATATCCGGCGAAAGCGATCGAGATCTTCCCATTCCGGATTGCCCGGAATGTGCCCGATCATGAAGTTCCAAACTGAAACGACATCGCTGGGATCGGCAGCATAGGGGGCGAAATTGCCAAAGCGCGGGCGACCGCCGGTCAAAAGATAGCTGGTCAGCCACGCCGGATGCCGCAGGGCTTCCAAAAGCGGCAAAGGCTTGAGGCCGGCGCCGCTGAAACCATTGCGCAGATCCCTCTCCCGCTTTGTCCGCACCTCGGAATCGACGGTCAGTACCAGCGTCTCGATCCCGGCGTCAGCAGCGCGCCTGACGATATCTTCGTCGATCTTTTTGTCCCGCCCGGTATAGAGCTGATACCAGGCATTGCGTGCAGCGTCCTGCGACAAATCCTCGATAGCGGCATTGCAGGTACCCGACATCACATAAGGAATGTTCTCTGCCAACGCCGCATCCGCCAGCATCAAATCGCCGCCCGGCCGGAACAATCCCGCCAAGCCGGTCGGCGCGATGCCGAATGGGGTGGCGTAGCTTTTGCCGAAAAGTTCGGTCGTCAAATTGATATCGGCGCATGGCGTGAAGAATTTGGGGAGGAGCTTGCGGCGAGCGAATGCGTTGATATTTTCGTCGATCCCGATCTCGTCCTCGGCGCCCCCTTCGATATAATCGAAGACGGCTTTGGGCAAACGCCGCGCAGCTTGCCGCCGCAATTCGGCGATGTTGAGCGCCCGATCGATCCTCATCGTCAGTTCATAAAGCCGGGGTCGGTTTCTTCCATCCAGCGGCGCATCGCCGCCCACTGCAGCGCGTTCAGCTTTGCCATCGCGCTGTCGCGTCCAACGTCTCCCCGGACTGCGGTTTTTTGCGCGACTTCGGCGGACGGAAAGTTGAGGTTAGCCCCGCTCGATTGCGCCGCAAGCTGAACCCGGCAAGCCTGTTCCAACTGATACATTTCCTGAAAGGCGTCGGCGACCGTCGGGCCGCAGGTCAACAGCCCGTGGTTGCGCAGAATCATCACGCTCTTGTTCCCAAGGTCAGCGGCGATCCGCGCGCATTCCGCCCGGTCGGTCGTGATGCCCTCAAGGTCGTGATAGGCAATACGGTTGGTAAACAGCAATGACGTGAGGTCGAGCGGGAGCAGCCCCTCGGCCTGACTCGCGACAGCGATGCCAGCAACCGTATGAGTATGCATTACGCACCTGACATCCTCACGAACGCGATGAACTGCGGAGTGCACGACAAAGCCCGCCTCCCACACTTCCCACGGCGAGGGTGACAGCTTATTACCGTCGAGGTCGATCTTAATGAGATTCGAGGCAGTTACCTCGCGGTACATCAGCCCGAACGGATTGATCAGGAAATGTCGTTCCGGCCCCGGAATGCGCAGTGTAATGTGGTTATAGATGAGGCTGTGCCAGCCGAAATGATCGAACAGGCGGTAAGCGCAGGCCAGTTCGACCCGAGCCTCCCACTCTTCCGCCGAGCAGTCTAAGCCAGGACCGGACCGTGTCTTTCGCAGCATGCCATCCTCCCTGGACCGGGTTCCCGGCCTTCTTATGCAATGCCTCGCAGAAGAGAGCATAGCGCCTGGAAGCGGCAAAAACGAGATATTTGCGCGAGATGGCGCCAGAAAGGATCGTCAGAAACCGCCCTCGCGGACGAATAGCGCAATCGTGCGATGATAGACTCGCTCCAGCAGGCTGGCGCTATCGGCAGTAATCGCCACTGCGCCGCGCAGGCGCACCGAAATCGGTTTCCCCGGGTCGAACGGGGTAAGGAGAGCGTGATAGATGGCGGTTTCCGGCACCAGTTTGCCGGTGGAATCTTTGCGCACCGCGACGCCGCCGCCATAGACAGACGCCATATCCAAAGCATCCAGCGTGCGCACGGGCGCCGCGCTAACACTGGAGACCTTGAGCCGGACAGACGGATCGCCGTTTTCCGGATAAAATGTCGCCTCGGCGCCGGGATGAACCCGGGCGAGATCCGCCTCGGCGATATAGGCTTCGACGATCTGATGCGACGGATCAATCAACATGCCCAGCGCCTCGCGGCGCGGCAACCATTCGTCCAAGCGCAAAGACGGCGGAATATCGGTGACAACCCCTGAAAAGGGCGCCCGTACAATCAACTGGGCTTCCTCGGCGTCGATCTGAGCCAATTCGGCGACCGCGCCCTGCAATTCCTGGTAACCCACCTCGACGGTCGATGCCTGTTCCGGATCGAAGGAGACACCCTTCATTCGCGCCTCAACCCCGGCAAGTATCGCGGCGGCAGTCGCCCGGTGAAACGTAAGCGAGGGGGCCTGGAGTGCAAAAACAGCCTCGCCCTGCTCAATGCGGTCGCCGTCATGCGAAAGTTTGGTCAATCGCCCCGGCTCGGCAGCATATAAAATGGTCTGATGCTCTGCCCTGAGCAACGCAGGCGCGGTCAGGTCACGCCGCCAGGGTATGATGAGCAGCAAGGCCGCGAACGCGATCAACCCGAAGGTGAGCTTCGCGCGCTTGCTGAGATGCTCCGCCGATAGACGGCGACGCCACCCAGCAATCTCGCGAAGGATCGGGCGGGCGATAAACCACCAGATTTCGACCGCCATGAGAAACAGACCCAGCGCCTTGAAAGTCATGTGATAGACGACCAGCGCGATCCCGAGGAAAAGCGAAAACCGATAGATCATCGCCGAAATCGAGTAGACGATCAGAATATGCTGCTTATGGGGCGAAAAACGCTCAGGAGGCGGATCGCCCAGTTTGAATAATGTCTCGCGAATCCACCACCGCCCGATGGCGAAACCGCGCTCCTGTAGGTTGGGTACGTCAAGCCAGTCCGACAGCAGGAAATAGCCGTCGAAACGCATCAGCGGGTTTACATTAACCAAAACGGTCAAAACCCAGGTCGAACTGGACAACAGGAACGCCGCGGTTCTGACCGGTCCGTCAGGCAGGACCGACCAGGCAAGAGATGCGAATACGGCAAGCGTAATTTCTGCAAGCATTCCCGACGCATCGATCAGGAAGCGTTTGCGGCGGTCGGTAAGGCGCCAGGCGTCGGTCGTGTCGGTCCACAAGACCGGAAGCAGAACCAGAAGGGCAATGCCCATACCGGGCACGCGCGCACCGAAGCGCTTGCTCATCAACCCGTGCCCGAACTCGTGAACGACCTTGGCGAGGCCGAGCGCAATCGCCACCAGGAAAGCACCCTCCAGCGTGAATAAATGGAGGAAGCTGTGCGTATAGGCCTGCCATTGGCGACTGATTAGGTAGAAGCCGAGCAAGGCAAAGGCTGCCAATATCATCGCGAAATTCGGCGTCAGAGCCCATCTGACAAACGGCAAGATGTCACCGAGCGCGCGGTCGGGGTTGAGAAGGCGGATACGAAAAAACAGATAGTTCTTAAGCAGCCAGCCCGAAGCGGAAAGCCGTTGTCCCGACGCCTCATCGACCAAGCGCTTCAGGCCGGCATCGCCGATCGGTACGGTCAATCCGGCCAGATAGGCGAAACGCAGAAACTCAAGAACATCGGCCTCTGATGCGCGAATGGTCGTTTCTGCCGAAATGGACTGGGCGACGGCGGCGCTCGTCCGCAGCCCCCATCGCGCCAATATCTCGAACTCCAGCCAGCCGATGCGGATAAACCGGTGTCGTGCGGGATCGTGCAGGGTCCATGTCGGACTACCGTCAGAAGCCGGTGCGCCGGGCAGAAGCTTCAGATCCTCCCGAAGCGGCGGGAGTGAGACCGGACCGGAGGGCGGCCCGCCGGCCGGCGCCTCCACGCCAGAAGAAACGGCGTCCAGTGCAAAATCGGTCACAGCGACAGCGTTTTGCGAATAGCTGCGATCGGCCGGCGCAGCACCCAAAGGATGAGCGAACGACGCGGGCCGTATATTTTGGCAGTCCCTTTCAGCCCAAGGCGAAGCGCCGGTTCGCCCGGGTCGAGTTTGGCCCGGAAGGCATAGGACAGAACGCCCTCTGCGGTGACCGAACTGGAATAGCTTGCGAACACCAGCTTTCCGCGGGCAGGTCGGTCCGGAGCCAAATTGCTGAAGAAGGCGACCTTCGACCCGGGTTCGAAGGTCACAACCTCTGACGCCGGGACCTGGATCTCAAGTTCCGTATCTGTCGGCGAGGCGACGAGCATGATGCGCTCGCCGAGCGCGACCGGCTTTCCCGCCCACTCGTTGCTGTCGTCGAAAACAGCGATGCCGTCGGCGGGAGCCGTCACATCTGCGCGGTCGAGCATTTCCCGGTCGTAGGCCAATTCGGCCTTCTGCTGATCGACCTTGCTCTGCAGGATCGCCAGCCGACTCTTGGCCTTGGGATCGTCCATCGCTTCCTGCGATGTGCCGGCATATTCCTCGGCCGCCATATCGAGCGCCTTCTGGGTGACCGCAAGTTTGGTCTGAAGCTCAGTCTTGTCGAGCGACACGAGTTGCTGGCCGGCATGGACAGGATCGTTCGGCGCGACATGAAGAGCATAGACGACCCCTTCGAAAGGGGACCTTACAGGCGCAGGATTTGCCGCCGCAATTTCCGCCGGTGCGAGTACCGATTCCCTGACAGGCAATAGGGCCAGTAGAAGGACAGCCAACGCGATGCCGATCAGCACTTTCGGCCGGCGCAGAGCAGCCGGACCCAGCCGGCGCCGGAACACTTGGTCAGCCAGGACAAGGCATTGCGCGTAGCCGCCGCCAAGCGTTTCGATAAGCTGTTGGTCGCCGTCGCCCCAGGGATCTGCGCGCCCGAACAGCATTCCGCCAAGAAGCTTGCCATCGCCCCTGACCAAAGGACACCACAGGGCCTGAGGCGGGAACCACTCTTCCCATTCTGCATTCGGCACCCCGCCGAGTTCTCGGGCGGTTACGATATGAAGCCGGTTTGCATCGGCGCCGCGGGTGATCGCTGCAATGACCTGGTCGAGCCAGATGCGATAGGGCCCGCCGTCATCGGCCACGGCAACGCCGGACAGCGTAAACGAACCCGCACCGGCTGCATCGCTCTGCCACAGCACCGCCTGCTGATAAGACACAACCGTCGCAGTATCGTTGACGATCAGAAACTTGAGTTCGGCACGAGTTGCGGCGCGAGCCCGCTGCTCAAGCTGCAACAGCGCACTCAACCGCAGCAATTGATAGTTTAGCGGTGGACTGTTCATCACTTGGCCGCGGCTGCGCCCTCGCCGGCGGGCGGAGTAAATCGGGCTTGACCGCTCATACCGGGCAAGAGCGTATCGTCGGGCTGGTCGATATGACCGTAAACCTTGATCGAACGGCTGACCGCGTCGACTTTGCCGGACAGCCGCGTCAGTTTCGCCGCATATGTTTTGCCGGTCTCGTCCACCGTCACCTGAAACGGCGTACCCGGTTTCAGCCAAGCCAGCCACTGCGACGGCAATATCAGTTCCAGCTCCAGGTCTTTGTCGCTCAAAATTTCAATCAAGGGCGCGCCGGTGCCCAGGAACTGGAAATTATGGGTGAAGGTTGCGGCGACACGCCCGGTGAAGGGGGCCGTGACGGTACAGCTGTCGGTGGCCGCCT
>Ga0182030_10003771_pt1 | contig 32391 bp, 39 predicted proteins | sample 812S3MmetaG_FD_121299 | JGI IMG/M metagenome (GOLD analysis project Ga0182030, IMG submission 121299) | Permafrost microbial communities from Stordalen Mire, Sweden - 812S3M metaG (Illumina Assembly) | ecosystem: Environmental > Terrestrial > Soil > Wetlands > Permafrost | place: Sweden... | reverse complement strand
TTAAATTTTAAATTAAAATTATTAATTATTTATAAAATTATAAAGTATAAAAATCGGCATTTTTTGGTGTAAAAGGCGGCCGACTTCAGGGGGTGGCCGACTACTATGGGGGTCAACTTACAGAGACGTTTCTACACACAAATGGAAGGTGCTAATGGCAACATACGATTTTCGTTCCCCTTTGACGAATACGGACGCGGACCTAAGCTCCGCAAAGTTACTTATCAAGAACATGATTATGGGGCTGAAAGAAGAGTGCGAGAACGAACAGAGGGTTAGTAAACAATTCGGCATTGCCCTGCGAAAATTGGTTACCTTCTATGGTGTAGTCAAGTGGCCTAATAGACTGAAATTTCACGGCGATAGTGGGGGACCAATGCCAGACCCTGATCCATATAAGGAGTGTCCTCATCCAGCAGTGAGCTTTTTTAAGTTACTAGGAAGTAAGGAGACTCGTCAGAGGCGTTTTGCTCAATTTGGACTGTGAACAGATATTATTTCCCTGTCTAATACGCTCTAGGTGTTGGAGCCTTAGACAGAAAAAGACATTAACATCAATTGTCAAAGATCAAACAACAGAGAACAACCCTCCCAAGCACTTCTGCAGTTTTGATTATCCAAAGGTTTTAATTCAGTTTGATTAAAAGCCCGAGAGATGAAAATTATACCTGGATAACGATAGGAGATACATTTAAAAGGGTTAGCAATTAATGCTAAGAGTCTACGAGGCAGGGTTTCGCAGGTATTCATTCCAAAATCCGAATATTTGGAACCGATTTGGGGCTTCCTGAGTCAAAATCGACGAAAGACAAGAATCAGAAGCTTGTGCATCTTGAAACATAGAAAATAGCCCAATTCACTCCGAAGCCTATGGCCGTATGTGAAGGGCTTCCTCTTATTATAATACATATCTTACTTATATAAACGCTAAAATATGCGTCTCTTTCAGAACTCTACCTTCTTAAACGATGAGGTTAAGGGCCATAATGATCGATTAAGAGTTTAACTTCGCCTGAATAGTGATCATGCACCATTGAACACCGAACAAGTTAAGACTGTCTCAATGTTCATTGAAAATTAAATCCGGCTGCATGAAATAAAACAATAATAACTTATAATGATCCCATTCGTAACCACCAGGTAAAAACCCCATATTATCTCCGAATTCATTCCGTATATCACTCATCATATAAATTTAGACCAAACCACAAAAGTACTTCTTTTCTCAACCTCCCTCAACACGCACACTTCAATCTTTAACTTCCCCGTCTTCAAAACCCCTAATGCTCACCTAGTAAGCTCTTACTGATATCAAGAAAGTTGAACATCCCCGACAAATACCCGAAAAGGTGGCGTTTCCTTGCCCGAGACGGGCAGACTAGGATCATCAGCTCAAACAGGCTTGGCGGTTCATCCCACAACCTACTAGTATGCAGGCCCAGTTTACGACGTTTATCGGTAGCGAACGACGGTGCGGCGAATAGGGGTACACCTTGTCATTCAATATCAGCTCTACGAGGAGACCAATGTGCCCGCGGGGAACACGCAATGCGCTAATATGTGAATCAATATTTCTTGAGTATGTCAAACTATCAAATATGGAACGACATTCGGAGGTAAAGCACGGCAAGTCTGCAGTCTGCAAAGAACTTTTTGATTCATACAACTGCCGTTATTCCCGGTCCTGAACTTGGATATCAACTAGGAGCAGCTCGCGTTTTGAATCCAATCATTGAGTTTTGAGGAATCTTTTGAGGATGGCTAGATCATTGAAAGTTGCAGCTGCGCAGATGGGCCCTGTACATCTCACGTCGGTTCGTGCAGATACTGTATCTCGGATGATGAAACTCCTTAATTCCGCATCTGCTCTCGGGGCAAAGCTGGTTCTGTTCCCTGAATGTGCATTCACGACTTTCTTTCCTCGGCACTTGATCTATTCTCAGAGTGAGCTGGACGAGTATTTTGAGCACTCGGATCAGTTGCTTACTTCGCCAAATACAAAGCCCCTTTTTGATGAAGCTAGGAAGCTTGGTATTGATATCTCAGTTGGGTTTGCGGAGAGGGCTGAGGATGGAAAGGGATTCAATACTAGTGTGTATTATTCGGCGAAGAAAGGAGAGGTTATTGCCAAGTATAGGAAGGTGCATCTACCTGGGACGAAAGAGCCATTCGAGAATCCAAACGCCGTCAACCAGCTTGAAAAGCGGTACTTCGAGCCGGGAAATCTAGGGCTCAAGGCTTTCAGAACCCCTGACACTATTGGAGATGCGGCAAAGAAAGCAAGTGGGGTGATAGAGGCCGGGAAGGGGGATCCAATCATGGGAATGCTGATCTGTAATGACAGACGATGGCCTGAAGCGTGGCGATGTTATGGTCTTCAGGGGGTGGAAGTTGTTCTTTGCGGATATAACACTGTTGGTTATGGCCCTGACCTATGGGGGACACGAAAGCCGATGACGCCTGAAGAGGCAGAAAAGGACGCTGTGTTTCATCACAAACTTGTGATGCAAGCAAACTCGTACATGAATAGCTGCTTCTCGATAAGTGCAGCGAAGGCTGGTCTTGAGGATGGCAAGTACGATTTGATCGGAGGGAGCTGTATCACCTCGCCGGAAGGGCATATTCTAGCCGAAGCAAAGGGAAAGGGCGACGAGATCGTGTTAGCGGAAATTGACCTTGAAGATTGTCGTCAAGGGAAGGAGAAGGTGAAGACTGAAAAATTGGGAGATTGGATTCTCGCTGACATTGCCATCAGACTTTCGATTTTGATCGGCATCGCAGGATCGATTCTTACGGCCTCATCGCTCAGCAAACAGGCACTGTCGAGCCCGAGCTATTATCATAAGCGCTATGGGGTGGTGGATGGAGTTTTTGTATATGGAGCTGAAGTAGATATAGAAATTGGACCTTCATTTCAAAGTGTAGAAGGTCAAAGTCTTCCTATGCTATGACACAGATATATACTTCCAAGACTGACACCCGATACTAGATGTGTGATCTAAGCGCATTCGAGCGCCTTTTGAATCATCAATCAAGGTTGACTACAACCATTCTTGCCTTCTCGCTTCTCTTCCAGCTGCCGCACTTCTGAATATACCGCCTTTAGCAGTTACATGTCCCTCTCTGACCAAGCCGATCAATATCTGAACACCCACACCTACACCATCGATAACCTGAGCTGTTGCATCCTTCGCCCCCACTGCGTGCTCACATCTAATCTTCATCTCTGTCATCCCAGCACAACCCAATGCAATACAATCCGCCCCTTTTTCTTGAACCAACTTTCTCGCAGCTTCACCTACAAGGCCTAATACTTTCTCCCTCGGTGCTGTCTCTAACTCCAAAACTCCCAAATTTGTAGTCTCGCAACCCACGGAGAAGCCCTCAAGTCCATAATACCGAATGGCATCTTCATGCATAATCTTACTCCTTCCGCCAGTGGCAACAATGCCTAATCTCCCACCAAGCATTCGAGCAGAGTAAAGAGCAGCTTCCATAATTCCAATCACAGGCCCAGACACTTCTTCTCGCAAAGCATTGATGAGAGGATGAGCACTAAAACATGCCACAAGAAATGCGTCATATTCTGACGCAATTGGCACTACAGCTCGAATGGCGGCAGCAGCTGAAAGCACTCCATCAAGGTGACCTTCTATGGCTGAAGGTGTTGGATGAGGAGAGGTGAACCCAGTAACTATGCAGTGTGGTGGTAAAGTAGCCTCTAACGAGCGTAAACATGCTTCTGTCATAGAAGAAGTACCATTTGGATTGATGAGGAGGATGTCGATGGATTTGGTTGATGATCCCGTGACTGACGGGAGGGATATTGAATCTGACATCGCGACAAGGAATAAGGGGTCTGCAAAATGCCTAGAACTACGGCTTATATGGTCTCGACCAACCAGAACGATACATGAGCCAATTAAAGCTGGAAGAGAGTGGAAATAATAGAAAGTAGGCTTTCTGAAAAGCAATCTTATAGAGTATGAACGACGTGGTTAACATGGCTCTTGACTGGTCCTGGTGGTTGACCGGCTGCAAAAGTAATGCTGAGATGTGAGCGCCAGCTGTCCGGCCAAACTTGGCCGTTATCACTCTTCTCTCACCTCTCCTTTACTTCTGCTCCTGCCCCGCATCCACGCGCGATTGAAACATCATCTCGTCCAGAAGAATGGCAACTCGATAAATTATCTTACGAAAGCATACGTCGCGTTGCCCAAAATCGACTTGTGCGAGAGCGAGAGCGCGAGAGAAGAGGAGTGGGTGGTCTCGCGCTATTACTCTACCCCAGAGCCCTTTCCACCCACCTTCTTATCGTTATCGCCGCAGTGAGGGAAGCGTTGCTTTTTCAGGAGCTACAATTACTAAGAGTGCTTCTTCGATGCTCTCTCAGTTGAAAATCCCCCCAATTATGGATCAACACCACAACAATTTCTCCTCGCATACACAACCTTCACTTTCTCCAACCGATTTCTTCAATGGTTTAGAATTGACTCCACCCGTCCAACCGGGCCCGAGATCGTACAAGTCGCGCAAATATCGGCCATGCGATTTCTGCAGAGCACGGCAAGTCGCCTGTAAGATTGACATAACCCCGCCTTGCCAACTCTGTTCATCGCACGGCCGACAATGTACCTTTGTGGAACGGCCAAAAAAGAAGAGGAGGCCAAATGCAGGCAATGGTGATGCGAATGGGCCCGGACAGCCAGGTAAGTTGTGCGAAGCTATCTAGCACGATCAAAAATTCGGCTGACGCGAGACTCTCAAAGCCCCTTTGCAGCAGCAACAACAATACGATGTCGCCGGGGCCCAAACTCAATTGAGCCCAGGCTTCATTGCGCAATACAATCATGAGCAACCTTTCAATAGCTTGAATGGACATGATGGAATGGACACGTCCCCAAACCAGTTACAGCATCTTGGTTCCGGTCAAGATGGCTCACCGATTTATAACATGGACCCTTATTTACATATGATGCCAACTGGAATACGCATTCGGCCACTCGATTCATCATTGACAAGATGTGCAAGATTCATTGGAGAGACGGGGGAATCGAACCCGTACCTGCTACGGCATTACCGTTACGATGAGAATGATGAATGCACTATATCGAAGTTGACATATCGTCGGATAAAGAGTTCCTCGCACCAAGATGTCATGCCGGGCGAGAAGGGTGAGCCACCAGTGGTGTTCATGCTCGCAGATGATAGCCTGGCACAAAAAGGAGAACCTAGAGTAGAGGACGAGGTTCTAGCAAAAGCAAGATCAGATATTGCAGGCATGTTCACGGAGCAAGAGGCTTTGAGACTAATAGGTCTATTTTTTCGATTTGTATACCCTTATTTTCCTATTCTTTCCAAAAGCGAGTTTTATTCCACTGGATCTCTTTCCACGTCACTACTGCAGACATTACCGCTGTCGTTATTAGCGGCCATGTATGCTACGGCCTTACCATTTATGCTTTATGACGATCTCCTTGCCACGACTATAGTTCATTCTCCTCCTCCAGCGCATCAGCTATTTCGTATAGCGTGGATAGCAACTACCCAAGAGCTTCACACCCCTCGCCTCGCAACTCTCCAAGCATGCCTCCTCCTCCTTCAAAGGGCGCCTACCAACCGTTATACAACCGATACACCGTGGAAAACTAGCCTCGTAGGCTGGACTGTCAGTTTGGCTCAAATACTTGGCCTCACCAAGGAATGTGGGGAATGGACAAGTATACCGACCTGGGAAATGACTCTCCGCAAGAGACTATGGTACGGCGTCTTTATCATGGACAAATGGGCATCTCTTGGCGCAGGAATGCCCAGCCACATTCGAGTCGACGATTGGGACGTCCTTCCAATCACTGAAAACGATCTTGAGACTCCATCTGTTGATCAAAACTCCAATACGATACCCGGATTTTTGGAACCAGAATCCGAAAGCCACCATTTTCGACTTCTATCCGAACTCACAATGATATTGAGCGATATCATGGATTCCTACTATTCGCTGCGAGCGACTCAACGTACATCCAAGGATTTCACCCTCTCTTTGGATCTAGCACGACCTCTCCGGTCACGCTTGAAAGCATGGAATGACTCTCTCCCACCAGCTCTTGCACTACGACACTCCGACCGCGTTGATTCCAGAGGTATCGCTCGACTCAGCGGAAACCCCTCCCTCTCATTAGCTTATATAGTAGCAACTATGACCCTCTTCCGAGCCCTCCTGAGGCCCCTCGAAAACCTCACCAGTGTAGAAGAGGAAGATCACGGTATTGTAGGAAGCAGAATTGCCGTGCGATCCGGCGCGAAAGGGTGCGCCAAGGAAGTTGTCGAATTCGTGGAGAATCTCGGTCGTGGAGCTTTAGACGCGTTTTGGCATTCTTGTAAGTCACGTCCCTGTACTCAATCGGATTTCAACGTTCTTTCTCAAATAGGGCGCCCGTACCCACCTTTCCTAGTACTAACAACCTCCCAGGGTCACGCGCAAACTTCGCCATCGCCTCTTCCTTCCTAATGCAACTCCTCGTAACCTCCGAAACCGAAGCCGAATCCAATGAGATCAACGATCTCGTGGGACGCTGGCGCTGGGCCATGAGAATCGGAAGTGGAAGCACCGGGAACGGTTTAATGAGTTTGGGTCTTTTGAGATTGGATGGGCTTTTGTTGGAAAATGGGACTACGCAGCCTGGTGGCTCTTAGGAAAAAGGAGTTGGAAATTATGGATGGAGTTAGGTTGGAATGGATGGGGACGGATGGGATATTATATCATGATAGCATGTGTGCTTGACGGGAATTGGGTAGAGCAAACTTATATGAATCGATAAATCAATGGTACGGATGTCTCGGATTTTTGGGGTGATATGCACAGTGTGTCAGCAGTGGGTCCGTATGGTGACTGAATATAACAAGGTCTTCGCATGGAGGTGGTACCTTTTCCCTATCTAGATTACTTTTGATGGTCCCTGTTTACTCATCATCCTCTCAGTCTCCACCGAGCTCTATTTCTCCGAGAGAGAGCATTTTCTCGGCCGTCCATGCACCTGTCTACCTACCTCTATCAGCCCCTCCCTTTAGTGCGATTTCCTTAGTGCGATTTCCTTAGTGCGATTTCCTGCGTGCAAACAGTCCAGGAAAAAATTTGCCAACTAACGTCCCAGGGTGCTACATGCTTTCTCATACACAGGTTCATATTCATCCAAAATCATGTCCCATTTATATCCCATTTATACCTAATTCCTTCAATGTACACTACGATGTGAGTTCATAAATTAGCGGTATGAATAGCAGTTCTCTCCAGGCGCCACAAACTATGAGACAATTCTGATTGCGAACTTAGGATATAAATAAATAACAGTTGTTTATACACCCTCGTTCGTGGAACCCAATTGATTCGGTTTCAATAACGAGACAGGATGCGATTCTTTGTAAAATATCATTGTAATGAAACCTAATATAAACCCATATCTGCAGCCGTAACCTTTTTTCCTCTCGGAAAAGAACCTAGAGATTTCTGCTCCTCAAAGACTACGAATTTATCTATTTCCCTCTGATCTGTCTTATGTCCATCTTCCGCGTCCTCCATGGGCTCATTCGGTAGCTCTGTTAACTCGCCATCGGATTCGTTGTCCAGCATGACTATCCCTCCGCCATCGTCACTCTCATTGTCAACATCTCTGGTCGTCATCGCAGCCATAGTTCTCGTAACTTCTACCTCTTGCCCACGTACTCCAGAGCCCATCTCGACCGGCTGATCATCCATAAGTGATGTTGTAACTTGCTGATCCGTTGACAAAGCCTTCATGTCGCCATTAACCTTCCATCCCTCTTCTTCAACATCAATCAATTGAATCTCCGTCGCTTTCTCTTCCTCAATATCCGTATCCTCAACCTTAATCCCTTCAAACCCGCATCTCTTCAGAATCTTCCCAATGAGTTCGGGATATCTCAGATGTCCACTGACTTCCTTGCTTAGATTTACATTCTCCACGCCTTCCACATCAGTAATTTCCTGTAGACCAGCGACTCCAAACTGGATACTCGTAGCTCGGTAGAGAAAAGCGAGGATGTAGTCATTTTCGGAGTATACGTTGATGACTTTACCGGAAACAACACTGCGCATTACGCGCCAGTTGTCGCTATTTGAGGGGACTGGTGAGCCAATAAAGACGACTGATTCGACGAGTCCGAAGGCCTGGCGCTCTGCAAGAGATTTGAGACATGAGTATATAACTCGGGATCCCAACGAGTATCCAACCAAAGTCACTGGTCGCTCGCCTTGAGCTTTGTTAATGAGAGCATCGGCGAGGACTTGGCCTGCTTTTTCGGAGCGGCGGCGGGCTACGGCGAAAGGGTTGTCAATCGAAGTTGCCATTTTTAGGAGGTAGACTGGCCAGAGTGCCGACCAGAGGGTTGCTAGGACAGTACGTTTGAGGATTTCGAGCTTGACGGCAGACCAAGCGTAAGAAGAGACCATATTTTTGAGAGAGGTGCCCAGCGCAATCAGTGCCTCCATCTCGTATCTCAGCGCAAAGACTTCGCTGTCTTGGCCCATGATTCTCCATGGGTTGATGACATCGTTCTTGTCATTGAGCCAGCCGTTGATACCAATAGTTACTCGTAGTCGTCTTCCTTGGATTTCTTCCTCTTCTCTTATAGCATGCTCCCCCCATTCATCTTTGATTGGAATGAACTTAAAATCGTCGACTTCTTTCGCATAACTATCCATTGCAGACCCTGTCATTTTTGCCCCGTAAGCACCAAATAATGTCCCTACTAGTGCTCCATTCATTGCAAAGATTCCAAGGAAGCCAGCAAGACCACCCAGTCCGACCCCTCCCATGATGCCACCGATCGCACCCGCAACAATCGGAGCAGCTATGCCACCCGTGATGCCGATAAGAGCAGCTCCAGCGACAGAAGCTAAGCCCACTTTCCATCTCCGGGATGTCGCATTCTCGTCCCTTCTTTTCTGAGCTTCTGCATCCGCGGAGAGTGCTTTAGATGCAAGGAGAAGAGTACGAGCTATTTCCGTCTCCTCGTTGGTGAGGATGCTGAGAGGGACTGCAAATGAGGATGTAAGATAGCATAGTAATACTCTGGAATGAGCAGAGTAGTGTCCTAAGCTCAGAAGAATGAGTATTACACAACTTATAACACATACGCGGTCTTCTTTGGAGATCGTGTTAAGCCTGGTGGGGATTGGAGGATACATGTTCTGAAGTAATGACACATCTTGAGCTTCTAGGAGCTCTTTACCTTCTGCTTCAGATAGCTGTGCAGGACCTTTAGAGTCAGGGAGGGTACGAGTATAAGGTGGAGGAGGCGCATTCCTCGCGGCAAGCCACTCTTTCCGTCGTTGCTCAGGTCTTGGGTCATCAGAAGAATTCACGATTTTCCCCAACCCAGTCAGAACCTCGTCTTGCCAATTTTCGAAATACTTAAGTGCAGCTCTCCTCAAGGCCTGTAGTTTTGGTGTTGAGAGACTATTCTCAAGTCGCGCTTCGAGACGACTTTGCCGCGCTTCTGCATCAAGATCTGGAGGGGCTGAGGGGCTGGAGTTCCTGAATTGTCGATTGATGGAGGGAGAAGCAATTTCATTTGTTGGGGATGGGCCAAATGAATGTTCGATTTGGGAACGCATATGGGTGAGGATACTTCCAACTAGAATCGTGAGTGCACGTCGGCGTGCTGGGTTGAGCACGAGCTTAAGATCCTTAGGGTCTGAACTTGACGGCGCCATGGTCTTTGTAGATTGTTTGAATTATTCGTAAATAACCACATGAGATAAGATGTGTGATACTGATCAGCTCGTGAGTAGTTATAACCTCAGACTTCTGAGGTCAATAGATGGGCGTGGTCGCAATATGTCGTCTACCAAAGCTGGAGCCTGATGAAGTTGCCAGAACGGGAACAGCCGAAACAAGACTTTGATCCTTTCGAATTACATGAAAAATATGGCTGTGCCTCACATAAAGCAAAGCATCCCAAAAAAATTCGCAACGAATTACGTGCAGCCCTTCCCAGCCTCAGTTGATGAACTGACGTTGAATGGAGGAGGGTGCTCACTCAGCCACTGTCTATAGTCTTCGCGTAAGTGTCTCCCAGGAGGTCAAGACATCGTAAATAATGCGTAGACTCAGATGAAATTCTTGATAGAGTACAATTAGATAGCTCTCACAATTACAAAGCACCTACAGTTCTTCAAGAGCTTACGCAGTTTACCATATCACGTGATTTGAATCAGTGGGGAAATGATATAACTTTACATGGGGATAGAGACTCCGGCCTATTTGGACCTGATTCATTGTGATGTGAATGCCATTATATTCGCTTTTGGTGTATTTTTGGGCCTTATGTGTGCCCCCTTTCTGTTTCAGCTCTTAACTGGATGGCGGATGCGCACTAGGATTTCCACCAATGTAATAAGTTTAGAAAGACCCTTGCAGCCAAATCGAATTTGAGAGATCTAAAAATGACCACTGAAATCTCAGCCTGAGCTATCCGGTGACAATGAGCCGCTCCTACGCGGAACAAGACGGGTCGACCTCAGAAACACCCTTCACATTTCGTCCAATTCGTCCAAATCATCCAAGACGGGCCAGTCGCCTACTTCGACTCGCTCTGGCCTCACAAACACTCCATATTTTGCGCTACCCACATCGCCCTCCTTTCCCCAATATCTCTTGCCTCCCAATGTCCCATCATTCCTGCCGACGGGCTCATCTAACTTGACTCCAATCCACTTGCCTGCGCCTCCTGGAATCTCCTCTACGTCACCAACATACATGACTTCTCCCCTCTTGGCGTCCTCTCCTCCAACTCTACATCTCTTGCCGACCCTGATACCCTTGCTCACGATCTCTGTATCATATGCTTGAAGTTTGGCTTGCTCAAGCGAAGGGGCAGAGGGATCAAACCGGCCCAGTTTGTTAGCTTTCTTCCAAGCGAGCACGCTGTCGGTTTTCTTTTCATACTCGTCTGGAGGTAATTCGTATTTAGCGACTTTCGATACATCAGAGAAGTTTGAGCGTTGACCAGGGGGTCGGAGGTCGGCTACCTATGAGGCGTTGTCGTTAGTGAAATGGTTGCACAAAGTCTGCTTGATTCGTGTCTGTGTATCAAACAAACTTAGAGATCCGAATTTCTTGCGTGAATAACGAAACAATCGAGCTTAGGTCATATAATCATCAGAAACGGAACGCCGACTCGCTCTACAGCAGTACAATACCCATACATATTCTCCGGCTATCCTCCTTTACTCGAAAATTTGACGAAGCTCTTCTGACAAATAAACCCAATAGTCCAAAAGGTATTTGTCACTCGACGGAACCCCCACAACCAAATAACATAGCCGTTTAATGCCCGAGCGATTCCTCCACCTAGATCTCCCATCTTGGAAGTACCTCCGGTGACAACACAGCCTCACGAACGTACAAGGAGGATGTCTCACAACACGTTTCGGAAGCGGGGGGAAATGAACGCGATACTCACGTGAATCTCCGCGTACGGCGCCAAAGGAAATGTTGACAATTGAGTATTTTCCTCGTCAGCCGCTTCAATCGGGACGGACTGCTGGCTTCCGAATCTCAGAGTGAGCTTCTGTGACAGAGGAGGAATACCGGTCACTGGCTCGAGTTTTGCTTTGAGCTGCCCAATGGTCCATGAAGGTGTGATTCGACGTTCAGAGCCAGAGTTCTCCGAGGTAATCTGAATGGGGATATCCCCCGCCGTCTGCATACTCATGTTTTTCTTAGTGAGGAGGCTTTGACCTTGGTTCCAAATACTGAGCAGATGCTGCTGCGTCGTTTGTCGCTTTGATATCGAGCTGATACCGGACGCTCAGAATAGATTTTCCAGATCCAATATCGAATGTGTATGATCTGCCCAAGGCGACTCGGGATTGTGGGGTACGGTACGTTGATAGCGATCTCTTGATAAGTTGTTGCTCTTGTCGGAGATTGTTTTGAATCACGATTGTGGACAGGCTGATGGGGGAAATAGGCATCCGCTAGCGCATCACAATCAGTTTTGACATGGAAGGATGATTGTTTGGCACCTTTTCGATAATTCAACTCCCATGGTTTGATTACTGCAGTTCTTTATCACGCGACTATCTTGAAGATATAAAAATTATCAGCCACAGTCTAGTACCCCTGATTCACCAGCCACAGTGTGGTACCTGTACAACAAACAGAGCGTTGATCGACGACAACGGTCAACGTCACCTCTACAACGCCCTGCATCGAAAATGGCTTTTTATTTCGTGTTCGTCCCTGTTTTGTTCTGCCATCCCATCCTTCTTCACCCGGCTTGATCTTATCATGGCATAACCCTTTAAAATAGTGCTTGGTTTGTCTATCGGTTCAGTTTCATGTTCTTGCGCTCAGACCAAAAGAAGCAAAACTCGCGCCTCTAACACTTCCCGTCCCATTGGTCAATCACCGTTTGCAGGTTAACTTTGGTGAAAGTGCTCTATTGGATGGAATGGACATCAGCATGAATCTTCAGTCCCTGCATCAAGACTGTTCTCGAACGCTTAACAGGTCGGATACAATCTATATCTGGATCATTGCGACGCTGGTTTCCAGAAGGACTAGTAACACTAGTAGTTGCCTCACACCGCTCAAACATTGCATGGGTCTGAGACGCATCTCCAGCCTTGTAAACCCGGTCTTCTCAAGCGAGTTTGCATGTCCGCACTTTGCCTTGGAGAATTTAGAACAATGGCTTAGGTGAAGGCCAGATCTTCCCCACTCTCGTTCAACGCCTTATGACGCTCGCAAGTCCGCGATGCTTCACCGATGGTTGAGCTATGCTTTAGGGTACAGAACAAGTGGCGTTCGGATGGCTGCCGATATTATGCCATTGATGCCTGCGCGAAATTCTTTGAGTTTTGTCGATCCCCTGTTGTCTCTTCCACACAACAATTAGGATTGTTTATTGAACAAACGGGCGAGTCTCATAACGGCTCTTAGCAGACATCCCCTGACTATATGACATGTCATGATCTGGCATTGCTGGAATTGTTTGAGTTTGGTCAGTGACAGCACAGCCCTCTCCAGAAATACATTCCAGCTAATGCACGCCATAACCCAGAATGGAAGGCTATCCTCAAGGACCGTGCGGCGAATCGGTACCTATCTCATCATCAGAAGCTGAGCCTAAATACTCATCCTCGCTCACCATTCACATGGGACCTATCAGATAATCAGCTTCGATTCAAGCTGTTTTTAGCCAAGATAGCCTCTTCCTAGAATTCTGGTGATAACTCCATCCCCATGGAAGCTCAGTTAGCGCATAGACCTAGTTCTTTTTTCCCGGTGATTGAACTCAAAATATCGAGTCTGAGTCAATCCTCTGTTGTTTCTGCAGTCTCACATGACTGGTGCATATTTACACCGCCAGATGTGAGGTCCCGCGAGCTCATTCAATGACACAATGAGCAAGCATGCTAATTGTAACCTTTGTGCTGGCGGCCAGGCGGACAATCCTATGGGCAAACGGAAATCCTTCTCGATTTTTTGAACCAGGGCCCTGAATAACCCAATATGGATTTGCTTTCTTTAGGCATCAATATCCGGGGCTACCCCAAATTGTCATCGCATGAGGGTGGTTTTCAGCCACCAACGAAGGTCAAGTGGCTTTTGAACGTGCTCACCTTGGGCACTCGGCAAAAGAATGATGAAGATCGTGGTTCATAGACAGCCCTTTATGAGGCGCTGCAAGCCATGGAGATCATACACCTTGATCCCTGAATACAAGGGGTTGGTACCCTTGCAAACCTGACCGCCAGTTCGTTGACCTGGACGGTAATCCAAGATCTGAAATTGTTTGCCGATTATGCTAACTTGGTAACGGAACAAGACCCCATGAATTTTCCGGGCCGGGATTAGAAGCTTCATCTCAAGATAACAATCGCAGTTGAAATGCAACGATAGATGTATGTGATGTTCGGATTGCGCACAGACGTACGCTTAAAACGGTCTCGAGGGGTCGCACCGCAGTCAGAGGATTATATAAGGGTTTCAACAGCCTCAATGGCTGGTTTCAACCGAGTTTGCCGTGACATCTACAACGCCTGCGCCATAGTTGACAAGCTCAAGATGGCAAGCATAAGATTCATGTTCATGTTCATGCATGAATTCGTGGCCATGCCCTAGTCCAGCGTCCTCCACACTAGCAATACCCCTGTTGGCTCCCCCACCATGGATAGCAGCACACTTTATTCGCATCGCGCAAGTTCCCGACTCTCGGTTCAGCTTACAACCATGTACCAGCTTGGAGATCATGAGTTCGAACAAGGTTCTTGTTCTTTCAAGCTCATCAAGCAAATCTTGACGGATTGTCCCGTTGGCGCTGGTTTCCACTCCTCTTCTCGTCTCTTCTCGTCTCATCTTGCGCGATTGGCTGGATCTCAGACGTGTTTTGCCAATCAACTTGATGGCTGTCAAGATCGACCCGAACCACGCCTTGCTTCTTTGATGCCCTGAAATAGGGACGTTGTCCTCGTCGGAAGTAGTTCAAATCGTCTCAAGATTTCTGCTACCAAATCCCTAGACCATCCAGTTTAGAGAAGTCAACGATCTTGTTTCACATTAGTCGACTTCACTGCCACATCAGAATATTCTTTTGTTGCTTTTGATTATTCTGACGAGCTGATAAACGATCACCCTACCACCCTCCTTCAGCCTACTATCGACAAGGCTTTGCATTACAGTGCAAGATCAACGCGGCAACGACAATCCCTACAGACCGTGCACTCCCTTCGCGTATGATCCGTCAGCCTTGACGGTATCGACGACAACAGACCGTCATCGTGGATATCTCCCTCCTTCTCAAGGGCCCAGACTCGACTGAGTCGTCATCATCTTCTCCAACACATAGACATCATACGAGATCATCTTCTGTTCCTTCAACAGATCAACAGCCAGAGCCTCCCTCCTATGCCACCGCCACTAGTGGGGCCGGTGGCAAACGCAGTATGCCTTCTCATCCCGCTGAGTCTCCTGCTAAGAAACAAAGTAAATGGTCTCCCGAAGAAGATGCTCTGATCATTGATTTGAGAGGAGGAGGAATGAAGTGGGAGGACATCTCCAAGAGACTTCCAGGACGCAGCGCTATTAGCTGTCGCCTTCACTACCAAAACTACCTGGAGCGACGAAGTGAGTGGGATGAAGAGAGGAAGAACAAACTCGCAAGACTATATGAAAGGTAGGCTAATGATGACAATCCCGATCAACGCGCTCCTAGCACCTCCCTCAGAGTTTGCTACCTTCCACATATGACTCAACTGACATTCGTCCCAGATTCAAGCCAGAAATGTGGTCAAAAGTGGCCGAAGAAATGGCGGTCCCCTGGCGAGCAGCTGAAGCGATGCACTGGCAACTTGGAGAAGCAGACATGGCACGTCGCGCCGGCGTTGTTCCCTTCTCCCTATCCAGCGTAACACTTGATACCCCTCCACCGGGTCATCGTACTTCACCAACGCGCGGTCACTCACACAGTCAATCTCATTCGAGCGTCGTCAGCGGCACTGGATCCACCAGCTCTCGGTACAGCAGACCCACTACTTCGCACAGCATGTCTAGTAGCGCAAGGGGTGGTAACGGAGGAAGTTCTGCGAGGACCATTGCAGCGAGAAGAGACAGCACGCCCAGATCAGTACCACCGACTAGTCCAAGTGATGGGTACGCATTAGCGGGCATCGGGGGAAGTCTGCCGATGGGGATGGGCAGAGGAACGCAGATGTTGCCGAGCGTAGCAGAAATGACAACAGGCGTGAGTCCATACAGCACACCTGCTTATGCGATGTCAATGCCGATGGGAGGTGGATACTCGAGCCCTGGACCGTTACTACCAGCCATTGGGATGATGGGGGTGGGTCCCAGACCAGATGGGAAGAGAAGAGCAAGTCCCGATATGGGCCCTAGGGAGACGAGTCGTAGGAGACAATAGTCTGAGTTTGGACGTGAGTGTTTTGATACCTCATGGCTCTGTCATGATGGAATAGATCGATTGAGGCCGATTCTGCATTTGTTTTTTGATATTTGGAGGGGCTCAGCATGAGCATTGCAAAATAGGGCGTTGCATGATGAGAAGATGATGTCCCTTGATGACTTGCATTCATGAACGGGGTTCTGGGGGGAGGACATTGTGTTTTGAGGATTTGAATTCGCGCATTCCCTTCTAAATTGTATTAGGAACTTTGTAAAATACACACCCTTTTTGATGGTTACAAAATTTTGGATTAGGTGGGAGGACTTTGTTTTCCCAAAAAATTATGTTCTAATGCATACTCAATTGAGAATTTATCATCCTAATGCTCTTCGATTGCTGATCTGCTGGCCGGTGCTTTTGTTCTCAGCTGCTTGGATGACTTTTCTCCGCCACTAGCAGGGTCGCTTTTATGTGGGACTTTTGATGCTTGATTTCTTTTTACATGTCGATCATAGCACACACAATTGAATTCGTCTGACCACATAGTTTGTTCAATTCTCAATCCCCGTCACCCTTAATATTCCTTCGGCAAATTGCCCACCAATTATCTTTTTCATACCCAGCTTCCACAACTTCTCCTCCAATGGTTTTGATGTCTTCTTGCAATTCTCCAGACCGGTATAAATGGTAGTATCTTTGGAACGTCTTTTCTGTCGTCCCATCTTCGTTTGGATTCTTCTTGCCACTTTTCATAACCCAAGGTACCATCACATCTTGCTCATGTCCTTCATCCCATCCTCGTCTGCTGTTCTTCTGTTCCAACGCCCAGACATATATTAATGCCTTCGCTCCATCTTTCAAGCATTCCAATATCGCTTTGATGGCTTCTCGTCTTCTTTCCGGGGTTGACAAATGATGGATAACGGCTATACTGATTGCGAAATCAAGCTTTCTAGTTTGGTGAGGGAGGACAAGAGTATCAGCTACGATAGCAGAATGCGGTTGGTGCTGCGATGCGATCTTCACAAGGTTCGAGGAGCGGTCACTGCCAATAATGAACACGTTTGGGTTGACTGTTAGATATTTGCCATTGCCACACCCTACATCAAGTCCGATTGCACCTGGTTTCAGGGATTTGAGGAACGATTCGACGATTGGCCATGGTTTGTACCTGGTAGACGAGAAATGGGATGCGATTTGTTCGTAGACCTCGTGGACGTGCTGCTCCTCGTATTTCTCTGGCTCAAGAGACGGTGAAGAGTCCATTGCAAGTTGCCCGTAACGGGGATTTCCTGGCAAGATGTCGTCAAAAGAAGGCCTTCATCCTTGCTCACAGACCTTCTGTTCTTGCCCGAGACATACTGTTTGGTACTTCGGTCCCAGAAAAATTACAGGCCGGATGAACTGGCGGTCCGCGGTGGGTTGGCCCCCGCACTAGGCCTTAATAGGGAGCGGTGAGACCTCAAATGTCTAGTGAGGCGTTGAAATTTTGACGCCTTGTATTCTTTTTCTCTCAATGCTTTCATAATGCCAACTTGTACACAATAGATATTTCTGTTGTATCCTTACGACTATACTTGAGAGGAGCATATTCTGACATAGTCTCATCAAAGTCACGCCACCAAGTCCAATTCCCTCATCCCGGTTTTAGCTCGCCGAAACTTCGCCTCAATGCTCAGTCCAAATATAAATCTAGATCTTTTACAAGAGCTCCTACGAGGGCATTTATATATTCTGATATATATACCGATATTTAATTTGAAAATTGGTGCCCATTGAGAAGGCATCCATAGAAAATCCCATTGGCGCTTAGGTGGCGTTGCTCCAACCACTTCCTCGAAGACAAGCTATTGTCTCCCAGCAGTTTCCAGACAATACTTAGAAACATACAGCATTAGTATTGCCCTTATACTTGAAGGGGGATTTTTTGATGGCGTAAAAGGACAAAGTAATTGTCCCGCCTGTGTTCGCCCTATTGTCGGTCGCGGCTCCTATTGTGGAGGATTCACTTCCCTATACACCATCTATTGTCCCTATTGTTAGAGGACATCAATAATGGTTTCCTCCTCTATTGGTATGGACCGGGGGTCCTTAAATAGGACCCCCAACGTCCCCTCTGCGTCGAAGTTCCTTCCTTCGACGTTCAACTACAGACCTTCAGTTCCGTCAAGAGCAATCAAGCAATCACGAAGGCCATCTTTGAAACCTTTCATCCCAAATTACTTCAACCTACCCTCTCATATCAAACACTCCAAGATGACTTCATCTTATCCACTCAAACGCCCACACTCAGATGCTGTGCACGAGGATGGACCTTTCAGAAAAAAGGTTGCATATGAACGTAGGTGGCTTTGCAAACACTCGAAACAACGAGAGTAACTTGACCATAGCACCCACTGGACTAGAGGATTCGTCCCATAATCCCCCTTCTAAGCAAGCTGGCATTGCTGTATCCGGGTCTATGAAGGCCATTTATTATCGACGGAAGAAGACGCCAGCTCGCGCTGTGATCATCCGGAAGGCGAAAGCCATGGTATGTCTCACATTGGATCCATGAGATATGTGCTCACTTGCCTTTTAGACCTCACAAGCCAACCACTCCTTCCATGCCATGCCAGTCGAATTCCAAAAGGGTCTCAAAAACCCGGGTCCTCTCTGCTACCGAATCAGTTTGTTGCAAGCCCTCCTTCACCGACCGAACTTTGTGAATTGGGTTCTTGAGAACCATCGACCCGAGCACTGTGTCATCGACAACCACGAAGAGTGCATTCCATGCGCAATTCGCCTCCTAATCCAGGAATACTGGAGAGGGACTCGTTCTGAGCCCTCAAAGGTATTCCTGGGGATGGATGGCCTCTTCAAGTTCTGTAGGTTTCGATTCTTCAACTATGAATTTCAGGCGCTGACTTTTTCTAGGGGGGTGGCAGACAGATTCGGTGATTGGCCACGCAGACCCGGACGAGCACGCGACATGGCTTTTGGGTGCCATCAGCAAGACCCTCCCAACCTCGTAAGTTCATACTCTTCACCCTATCCTCTAAGTTTGTCAAGTTGACACCGGCGTCAGATCCTTCCGCTCTCTCGAAGCCCTTCAGCAACTCTTTACCACCTCCGTCATCCGGTGCGACAAGTGCCACGAAGATACGAGGACCCCAGGCCCAGGGGAGAACGCTCTCCGAGTGGAACTCACTCCGAGAATTAAGAACGGGACCCTCTCCCAGTATTTGGAGAAGGGCATGTCCGAGACGCTCGAGTATCGGTGTGAGAGATGCCAGCACAAGGGACAGAAGAAACGGATTTTTTTGATCGATTCCGCGCCCGACACCTTAGTCGTGGCCTTGAAGCGCATCACCCCTGCTGGCCACAAAATCAACGACCCCGTCGCCATCACCAACACCCTCGATCTCGACAGATATCGTGACCCCTCCTATACCGACCGCCTTCTCTACGATATTACTGGCGTAATCAAACACAAGGGCGACACTACTTCTGGCCACTACATTTGCAGTATCAAGGCACCAGATGGGAAGTGGTACGAATTCAATGACCAGAGTGTGAAGGCATCTTCTGTTTCGGACGCTGTGAGCTCGAAAGACCGATTCACCCCGTACATTCTCTTCTTCCAGCGAAAGTAGAGGTGATGGGGGATACCTTCGGGTGCCCTCATCTCTCCGAGTAGCTTGCTGGGATTCTTGTTGTTCCGCGCTGGGGTTGATTTCTATGTACAGGTGTGTGGACCGAGGATATTAGATTTCTTTTTTCGTTCTTCTGTTTGTGGAGTTGGCGATGATACCCCGATTTTCTAATTCGCTTCAATACAATCTCAATGCTTGCTGTGATCATGGCTTTTATCGCGAAAATGTAGTGTGCTCAAACCTCCACCAGAAAGGTGACCTGACTGCAATTTTAATTTGGTATTATGCTACAACACTACGCCTTCCTATTTAGAGGACTTTTTGCATCATACTCCACCGATTCGATCAACTTAGGGTACGTCAAATCACCCTGCTTCCTGACTTCATCCATGATATCCATGATCAAAATACTCTCCTCCCAACTCAACGTCTCACTTTCCTTTTTCCCATCCCTCAAACACCTCGCTGCCTCATCCGCCTCCCAATACATCCCATGACCCCACCCTTCCACGCCCTTACCAGGCCTCTCCTTATCCGTCGGAATCGGACACACTACATCCTCCACCTCTCCTCTCTTCCCTCCAACCTTGATAACCCTATATTCCGTCGGTCTAAAAATCGGACCAAAAACCTGAATCTCCCCCTTTGAACCCTGTATCCTCACCGCCGGCCCACTCGCCACACTCCCCTCCCCATCTGGCTGCGTCGCAACCCTCAAACTCGTCGTCGCAATCCCGACACTCTTCTTCCCTGAAAACTGCAAAAGAATACTCGTCGTCTCATCCGCTCCCGTCTTCTCATATTTACTGATCGCCGCTAGAACTTTCGGCGCTTCTCTGGGTTTTGGTTGGCAATGATATAAAATCTGCATCACCCACGTCAAAGAATAAATCCCCAGATCGAGCAATGCACCACCCGCTAGATCTTTGTTCACCATCCTATTCTCGTCCGGAAACGTGAGATTCCCATCTTCCGCTACCCTAGCAATTGATAAATCTGCGCTCACACGATGGACCGCCCCAATCTGCCCACTCGTAATCATCTCCCTAATCTTAATACTCAAGGGGAAATACCTCGTCCACACGGCCTCCATGAGAAACAAGCCCTTCTGCTTCGCGGTCTCGACTAGTTTTCTAGCTTGCGCGGCGTTGACTGTGAATGCTTTTTCGCATAAAACGTTTTTGCCTGCTTCAAGCGCGAGCATCGTGTTTTGGAAGTGGTGGGAGTGAGGGGTGGCGACGTAGATGATGTCGACATTAGGGTCTGCCACGAGTTCGGCGTATGTTCCATAAGCTTTTGCTGTGCTAGGGGCGTCGATTGAGCGCAGGAATTCAGTGGCACGACCAGCGGATGTCGAGGATGCGGCGGCGGCGACGATGTGTTGGATGTCGTGGACATCGCGGGTGGCGGGGTTGGTTAGAAGATCTTTGGTGAAGGCTGAGAGGGTTCAGTATTATTTCTAAGGCTGAGGGGATGAATGTTTACTTTGGGCGATTCCTCCTGTTGCGAGGATACCCCACCTTACTGCAAATGGTTTGGATGCCATTATGCAGGGAATTATGAAAAATCAGGCTGTATGATTTGATGAAACTGTTGAACAGATATTTATGCAGCTCTGGACGTTGAAAAGCACGAAGGATTGTGACATTGAGGGCATGTAACAGTCCATATATCAAACAATAGTGGGGTTGACGGGTAAATTCTATGACACAACTCAGCCTCGTCAAACCTTCCTCACCTCGCCGATCACTCTTCTGAAACAAACAATTGGTGCGCATCACCTGGTGACATCCCATTACGGTGATCAATATCATACTCGAGGATCCACGATGGAGACAGACTATTGAGACCTTTACCAAGAGCATCAATGGTCCCCGGTATCATTATCTTACCCCACCACGCGCAAGGCTCCCAACTACCATGGCCCAATCAGCCTTGTCCTCCCCATTAACCCTCAAGAATACTTTCAGCACTAAAATACCCAAACTCATCTATGGAACAGCATGGAAGAAAGACCGGAGCGCCGATCTAGTATATCTCGCGCTCAAATCCGGTTTCCGCGCCATCGACACCGCCGCTCAGCCTCGCCACTATCAAGAGAAGCTCGTTGGGGATGGCATCCGACGAGCCATCAACGAAGGCATCGTGACACGTGAAGAACTTTACGTACCTACCCCGTCCATTTCTCACCAAAAAATCAATATATTAATACCATAATCTAGATCCAGACCAAATTCACCTCTATCTCAGGCCAAGACCCCCACAACGCTCCCTACGATCCGCACTCCCCCCTCGCCTCCCAAATTCACACCTCTATCGCCTCCTCCCTCACCAACCTCTCCTTCTCCCCCAACCCCTCAGAAACCTACATTGACTGCCTAGTCCTGCACTCCCCCCTCCCTTCCCTCCCTCAAACCCTAGAAGCATGGGAAATCTTCTCCACCTACGTCCCGCACCGAATCCGTGCTCTCGGGATCTCAAATACTGATCTCTCTACCCTCCAATCCTTATCCAGCACCTCTGTCCCACCTTCAGTGGTGCAAAATAGGTTTTACGCAGATACGAGATTTGAGGTGAAGTTGAGAGCTTGGTGTAGAGAGAAAGGGGTGGTGTTTCAGTCGTTTTGGACGTTTACGGGGAATCCGAGATTGATGGAGAGGAAGGTAGTAAAGGAGGTAGCGGGTGTGCTGAAGAAGCTCGGGGTAGGGGAGGAGAGCGAGGTGGTGGCGTTGTATGGGCTGGTGATGGGATTAGAGGGGATTTGTGTGTTGGATGGGACGACGAGGGAGGAGAGGATGAGTGGTGATTTGAGGGGGCTGCAGGTTTTAGGTGAGTGGGCTGAGGGTGAGGGAAGGGGGAAATGGGAAGCTTTGGTGCAGGAATTTAAGGGGGTGATTGGGGAGATTTGAGGTTGTTGCCCGCTGGTCAAAGGGTAAGGAATAACAAGTTCTATATTTTCAAAAGGGCAGTAAAGAAGTGCGGACTATATGAAGGACACTCCTAAGAGTCATCCACATAATTAGAGACTTCATGAAGCGCAGAGCAAAATAATATTCAATCGGGTATATTACTAAAATAGCCATAAAGGCGAGTCTATTAACTCTGAAGGTACTAGTACAAAACCAGATCTTATGCATCTTTCCTAGCAGTGTTTCACGAAACACATCCCCCTATTACCCACATCGACAACCTTAAAACGCAAGCACAGCACCAGCAGCAAGCGCCAACGCAGGTAGCGCTCCCTTCGCCAGCTGGTTCGCAGCACCCGTGACCTGCAACGGTGGTGAAGACGTAGTAACCGTCCCATTACCAGCTGCTGTAGACTTCGTTGGCAGCGCAGCGCTAGGATAACTTGTAGTCGTAGCCTTAGTTGTAGGGAGAGGAACATAAGTAGATGTTGATGATGAAGAGATGGATGTAGTGCTCGCTGAGCTGGAAGCCGGGGATATGGTGCTAGAGCTGGAGCTAGAAGCTGTGCTTGTGGGAGCGGATTCAGAGGTGAGGGAAGAGACGCCGTAGAGAGCTGCACAGTCGCTGAGACTTGTGCCCTGGGTTTTATTAGGTTTGTTTGGGGGAGTTGGGGTGGAAGGGGCTTACGTTGGGACTAATCATCTAATTAGCATTGGAAATAAAGGGGGAAATAGGACATACCAGCACCATGTTCCGTCTGAGTTATCAGTACAGTAGTATCCTTCGTCGCAGGCATCTATGGTCGATAGTAATTAATATTTGTTATAGTGGGGGAAATTGTAACATACTCCCAGATCCATCCGGACAACATGCTTGACCTGCACTGGGAGTGAAACAATGAAGGTCGCCATCGTTGGACGGACATTGAACAGTTTGAGCACCGCATGAAGTTGGACAGTCAGCTCCTGGGCCACATAAAGTGGATGTTGGTGCGTAACCAGAGTTCTGGCGGCCGACGAGGCCGAAGGCTTCGTTGAGAGACATCTTCGCGAGTTTGTATGGCATGGCCTTTGGCTCAGCTGCTGCGAGAACACTAGCCACCAGAATGGACGAGACAGAGAGTGTGTTGAACAGCATTATTGTAAGTAAGATTAAATGATAAAGCGAGTGTTAAAAGGAGATGTACTTTTATGTAAGAAAGGGGAGGAAATCCGAGAACTTGATAAGACGAGGTTGTACAGATAAGAAATCAATGGGGGAGGCGGTCATTTATACTTGAAGGAGTTTGCTGAAGCTTATGCATCGAGATCCTATCAAACATTTCTCGTCCCTAGGCCTGTCATTAATGCTGCCTGAGCTGGTCCCAGGGAGTGGAGGCGAAGCTTTGCTCTCTTGTCTGTTTGCCCTGCGCGGCTGGTAGCAAGGCTCTCCCGTCATCGTGCTTTTAAGGTTATCCCTGCCAAGAGCTACGGCGTCTGCCATAAACCAGTAATCCGGGGATTTGAAGGGTGGCTAATTCGTCCTGATAAATTAAAGGACTCGTAAAAAGGAAACTTCAACCCGGCACCTCGTCAAATAAACGACCAGATCTAGCAACTAACCAGGAGCGCTTCTGCCCAAGTGCACCATATTTCCACAAAAATCTTAAAAGCCAGCGAATGAGTTGAAAAGAAGATAACTTAGTGGAATAAATCCGAAGAAATGGCATGGGTTTCGTTTCAGCCCCGCGTCCATGGCCGTTGTCATGGATCGCCAGATTTACATAGAGTAAAAATAGTATGCGATTTGCTCAGGGGAAAGCTCGAGGAAGAGCCAAGCCTTGTTGAGATAAAATTTTGATTCGTCGTTTAAACAAGCAACAAGGCTGATCAATGCGCCTTCTGCAAGCCATCGGAAACCAGCTGAAGCTGATTGAGGCCAAGTCGGCGAAGCCTAAGCCAGTCAAACGGCACCTGAGCCAATCAGAAGATATTATTTTGGTGTAACCATAATAACATCTGATTCGGAACTTTATTTCCCCCGCATGACAATATGAAAGCGGAGAAAATATTTGTTCTGGGAAGTTGAAGAGGAGTGTTTCAAACAGCAACTGGATTCAATCTCTCTTGGTCAATTTCCGATGCGACAATGGCTAAAACCATACTCATCACTGGTGCAACAGGAAAGCAAGGTGGTGCCGTGATCGAAGCTTTACTGTCAGCCCCCAATGCATCGGAGATTTCGATTCTCGCTCTGACCCGAAATCCTGAGTCAGGAGCTGCCAAAGCGCTTACTGCCAAATCAGAACACATCAAACTCGTGAAAGGCAACTTGGATAACTGCGATGCCATTTTCAAAGCGACTGGGGCCCATGTCGATGGGGTCTTCCTGGTATCGATTCCAGCTCTCGGTCTAAGGGCCAATAAAACCGAGGAAACCCAAGGAATAGCCTTAGTCGACGCGGCACTTCAACATGGAGTCGAGCACTTTGTCTTCACTTCCGTTGATAGAGGCCAAGATAACCCCGACACGGATGTGCCTCATTTTATTACGAAAGCAAATATTGAAAAGCACCTACGAACACAGTCCGGGGACAAGATGACCTGGACAATTCTTCGCCCTACGGCCTTCATGGATAATATCACACCTGGATTTGGAGGCAAAATCATGCCCACAACTTGGAAAGTCGGCTTGTCCCCAACCACTAAATTGCAAATCATCTCTACCGTTGATATCGGATGGTTTGGAGCCCAAGCCTTACTCCGACCGAAGGATTTCGCCGCTCGTACTATCAGCCTTGCTGGAGACGAGTTAACATATAACGAGGCTAATACGATCTTCAAAGGCGTGGTGGGATATGATATGCCGAGAACCTTTGATTTCATCGGTTCGCTAATCCTCTGGGCCATAAAGGGCGTGGGTACTATGTTCAGATTCTTCGAGAAGCCTGGGTACGCTGCGGATATTGAAGCACTCCGGAAAGAGCACCCAGATCTCCTTAACTTCCAAGCCTGGGTGGAGTCTAGCGTTTTCGTTACCAAGAAGTGATGGATTGTCCATGGACCGTTAGGTAGTAATATATCCTTTCTTCGTTTCTTCTGGCGTTTACGCCGGCCCTAAGGTTTGTTGGGTCAGAGTAGGGATTGGTCGTTGTGTTCGTTGGAGCTTGAGTGTTCAGAATAATTTGCCACATTGATGGTGGGCTGAAAGCTTCGCCGCTTCGTACGATAAATACAATGTAATAATTGTCTTTGCCTTGCGAAATAGCTGTACCTATTATGTACCTCAGAGTCGTACATTGCTGTGCCAGAGAGCGACGAAGTTTCGAGCCTCGGCCACTACTACTAGGTAGTGAATTATACCTAGGTACTAGTAGTTTAGCGCCGGCCACCCCGTCTTTCACTGGCCGTGTTTCTCATCCGACTTTTTTAGTGTCTTAGTATCTTCTAATTCTCACAGCCTCGTTTATCTTTCTCACAAGCTTTTTTCAAATCACCGAAAGAAATATCAAACAGTCTACTAGTACTAGTACGCGAAGTCTACGCGAGCTGTCGATCCCTTTCCAGTACCGAATCGTGCCCTCGAATCCAGACACCGCACCTCTTCCCCACGTTTACCCCATGTCAATAATCCGAAATAGTAAGATTATAACATGGATTTCGGGACTTTTTTTTTTATGCAGATCTGCAAATTCTCATGTGAACGGATGGTCTCCCATGAAGATTAGCACCTGAGGTTGCTGATTCAGTAACTCGTGATTTAAAGGCACCTACATAAGTAGTATAGATCTTCGCGTCGGTTAGAGCACAAACATCGGGACATTTGGATGTACCATTCTCCAACACACTTTGGGAAGACCTGATTTGTCCATATGAATGTCGGCATTTGCAAGTACCATTCCCTACTACACTTTGGTGGGACCTGTCCTTGTCCTTGATGGAATAGTTTCAAATGACTTCGAAGCGAGGTTGATCTGTCATGAAGTACAAAAAGAACTGTAAGGAACACTTTCATCTGTTTCACACGCGCTATTTTTTCGAACACAGTCGGTCTTTCCTTGTGGTGGTATATCCAGCATTCACTTAAAAAGGCAAAATGTTGTCTCCACGCCCTCACACCATGGCGTCCCTCATTTCTCTTCTTACGGGCATCTTGGGCATTGTCACTGCAGACCCTCCCTCTCCTGCTGCAATCGCTGCTTGTTCTGCTATTGCCAAAGGAACTGCAGAAACCCAGCTCTATCCTGGCGACGCGCTCAATGCCGATTATGTCACAGCCAAAGATCATTACTGGAGTGCGGCCAATGCAGATCCCACTCCCGCCTGTGTGGTCTTTCCGACAAATGCAAATGAAGTCTCAGCAGTTGTCAAGGTCCTTCAGAGTTACACAGATGTCAACTTTGCTATGAAGAGCGGAGGCCATAATCCTAACGTCGGCTGGTCCAGTACAGATGGAGGGGTATTGATTTCTTTCAGCAAATTAGCAAATACGACATATAATGCAGAGACGCAGACAGCAGATATCGGACCTGGCTCCAGATGGTCCGAAGCGATCAGCGCTCTTGAGCCTTATAATGTTGCAGTTGTTGGGGGACGCATAGGTCAGTATTGAGACATTTTATGTAGTACTAGTGCTAATTGTTCCTTCAGGAGATGTTGGTGTTGGAGGCTTGCTTCTCGGTGGTGGTCTCAGCTTCTTAAGCGCAGAATACGGATTGCCTTGTGATAATGTCGTCAACTATGAAGTGGTCCTATCCAATGCTAAGATAGTCAATGCGAATGCATCTAGCAATACGGATCTGTTCTGGGCTTTGAAAGGAGGTGGAAATCAATTTGGTAAATCAGTGCTGCCAGGTCACGTGCTTTAAGCTGATTTTTAACTTTAAGGTATCGTTACCAAATTTACCATGCAGACAGTTCCCATCGGTACAATTTGGGGTGGTACTCGAACCTATTCGGCTGAGTATGCTCCCGACATCATCAACGCAACCCACGACTTCATTGAAAACTTTACCGACCCCAAAGCGGCAGTAATTGTGACGGGAGAAGTTGCTATAGACACACTGGTTCAACTATTTGTGGTCTTCTTCTTTTACAATGGCCCTACTCCGCCACCAGGTGCTTTTGATAAGTTTAATGCTATTCCTTGTGAGGTGGATAACGTCAAGGACCAAGCTTATGCTGATATGGTACGTCAAATAGGGATTACGAGATGGAATACCTACTAACTTAAGTAGCTCATCGGCAACAACGATTTCAATCTCTACGGCTTCCGCTACCTCATCCGCGTAAGGCCTTTCCCTACCCCACTCAACCGCAACCCTGCTAATCTCCCCAGGGAATTACCCTCCCCAACCTCCCCTCAACCACCGACAAAGACCTCTACAACCACCACTACAATACCTGGAAATCTTACGTAATGCCCTCCGATCTCCGCACCCTCCTCAACGCCGGCTTCATTTTCAGCATGGCATTCCAACCTATGCCCTACGCTATCCCCGCCGCCTCGCAAACGCGGAACCCAACCGGCAACATTCTGGGTCTCTCCCCTGAATACGGCGATCACGTGTGGATGGAATACGACATTTCTTGGTTAGCGCAACCGAATGATGATCTGGCGCATAGTATGGCGATGAATATTACGGCGAGTATTGATGAGTATGCGCAGGCTAAGTATGCTGGGGTGAAGAATTCAAATTATAGGGCGGGCGATTTGGAGACAGAGGAGTATAATCCGCAGTTCTTGAATGACGCGATGTATGATCAGAAACCGTTACAGAGTTATGGGGAGGCGAATTATGAGAGATTAAAGAGGATTCAGAAGAAGTATGATCCGAGTGGGCTGTTTCCGGGGAGGACGGGAGGGTTTAAATTTACTTGATAGACGGTGGGGTGGGGTGGTTGCGTGTAGAGAATGGAGGGCCTTTGATTTTTTGAGTAGAGGGGGAGCATGTCATTTCTATTACGTATAGATAATATAACTTATAAGACTTTTATATATACCCGTTAAGCATAGGTATATACCATTACGCCGCCCGCCCCTCTCTCACTTTGTCGATGGTACCTGAATCTGATCTTCAAACTTGATATTTCAGGGAAGGACCGAGCAACAGAAGAAATAAGCACTAAACGAATACTGCAGGAATTGGAATATAAAGTATCATTGGCTTAAATCATGTGAGGCAAGAAAGGAATACTACAGCAAATTCTGAAAGACTGAACTTGAAGGGCGTTTCACACGAAGGGGGAAGCTTGAATGCATCATCTACGAAACTCCTGGCCGCTCTTGCTAAACTTCGATCGAATTACATACGACGACGCGTCAAGCTGCCAGAGCACCTCTCTCCCTCAACTGCATGCCGGAATTTACATCATTCTCTTTTTGACTCTTCCAGATCAATGAGATTTTATGTTCTACGGCCCTTTTCCTCTGATAGGCCCTACATTGGCCTTTGCCTCACTCAATAGCTCCATGAGGTCGGCCAAGCCCTTCTGGTATTGCGGTTGGCGAGCGGAGACCTCTTTAATAACGGTATCCGGCGTGTTAATTTCCACTGCTTCTCTATCTTCCATGCCGCGCGGACTATACCAACGTACCGTCGGATCAGCTCCATACTTGAGAAATACTTTCACTGTAAGGATCCAGGGCTCCACCCAGCTGTCATCGAATTTATCCACGACGAGTCCATACTGAAGAAGTCCGGTCCACGCAGTCAAACCTTCCTCCAACGCCATGTCTGCAGTCCAATCCGCATCTCGGCAGTTTGGGTCGGCGCCTTCTTGAAGTAGCATCTCGGAAATTTGTGGATTGGCCCATGCTATTGTGCCACGGCTCTGTTCCTTCCACATTATATGTATGCGCCGTGTCGCTTGTAGAAGTAAAGACTGTAGTTGAGGTCGAGGAAAATCCTTGCCCCTAATCTTCGCTTCTACGTAGGGAAAGAAGTTTTCCAGATTCGCGAGCTCTAAGAAGCTCTTGGGCTCCAAGTCAGCAAGTTTTGGCCATTCTGGAGAATCCGGAAAGTCTAGCATAATAAAGAATTCAACCCAGCTTGCATTTGCGACAGGGGATCGTCTAAATGACTCTGCCAGCCCATCTTTCCAGTCCCTGGTAAGTTGATCGCCTGCGCTATCTAGTTCATCGAGGAGCGCTACGTACTGGTCGACACGGTCGCAGGATTCCAGCAAGTGGGCGCAATGTAGCGCAGAGTACAGTAGATCGAAGCCGCGGCTAGGGATTTCAAGATTTTTGAAAGGGTCGCTTAAAACCTCAGGATCTTGTTCCCGTTGATTATGTAGGCCGTCCGGTTTGAAGGCGGCTTCTCCGCAGCATTTTAGGCGTCGAACCAATCCGCTCAACATGGCCAGATCCAAGCCCGATTTGCCAACAAAGCCAGCAGTGTTGGGGAATATTTTATCCCACAAGTAGTTTCTGGACATGAACTCCTTAGCGGTTTGGTGCATAAACTGCACATTCTCCGTCCCTTCTAGAAGTCCACAGCATCGACTCTGGAGACGATGTTCTAGATCCGTCAATCGGGGCCGCCATTCGTCCCAACTTTTAAGGAGAACTCTGTCGTTTCGAGCCCTCAACTCCTGCTCGCTGTCTGCTTCAAGGTGCCCGGGTTCCGCCAAGAATAGAGTTATAATATCGAGAAAACCCACCATGTCAGCTTCACCCCATCGCATAACAAGTTGAAATAGTCTTTTAGATTCAGGCAGATACTCCCGCTTGATGTTTTGCATCATGCGCATATAGAGACCATCTTTTCCACCAAGCCTAGGAGGAAGTTTATCGAGGGTCTTCAATAACTCGTCTTTGGAATTACCATCAGCATTTCCGTTAACTAGCATGTCGACGACGATGCGGACCCAGAGGAATACCCCATGCGCCTTCCCGGTGATCGAGGATACGAAATCCGAGCGATGGATGAGGCCTGGAGCCTCGTCTATTAGACGATCATCGCAATAATGCGCGATGGACTCCGCGGTATGTTCGTGCACCTGGAGTCTGGGGAAAGCCCCCGAATTCCTGTTCGAACACGACCAATTCCCTGCTAGAAATGCAGACCTTCACATTGTCGCGGTTCTTGAATTGGCGAAGAAATCGCGCAATCTCCCTGTGCCCATCCATGATCCAACTACTTTGACCCCACCCATCATCTTCGTTGGTGCCGTCATAAATCAAGTCCATTTCTTCCTCCGTGTATTCATCGACTCTATCGATCATGCGGTATTCGTCCAGGCCGTCCAAGAAAAGACATATCTTAGAATCTCGAAGATGGTCTAACATCGATATTAATGCACCGCTGAGGTTGGTCCAGGCAATGAATTGCTGTGGTAGTGGCAGCGTGTTCCCAAAGAACTGACTGAAGATCTTAGGTATTAGGTCTCGTCGAGTGCTTAGTATCTGATGCAAAATACTTCTGAGCATTCCTTCTCTCGACTTCTGATCTTTGTCTCCGCGGTCAAAGAAGAAGTATCCTGTTAGCACCAAATCATTTCCATCTGCCCACTGAGAGAGGTGTCCTCTGGTCTTGCCGTGCTGGTACACATACTTCATGAGAGTTGACTTCCCGCAACCCGCTTTGCCACTGATCCAGAAAAAAGTTTCATTGTTTTTGAGCCAAGATAAGAACTGGGATCGCTTAGCTGATGCCTCGTTATTCGTAGATTGGTGGTCCAGTATCCAGGAGCAGGTATCGGCATACGCATTATCGATATTTAGCTCTCGATCGTGAATTTTTGAAAATTCCAGGGCTTTTAGTATATCTGCAAACTCTCAGAGACAGTCGAAATGACTTGAACTGAATTTATAAACTCACCATTTTTTCGAGACTCGATTCTTTCATTCTCTTACACAATAGTTAGTCTGTAGTTGAATGAATAAAGAAGCACGAGAATTGGCATTGGTCCACAACATGATTTCTCATTCTGAAAAACTATTCCGAGAAACTTTCTAATACATGATCTTTTCATGGCGACAATGTATTGCCCGGAAGCCATGGCTGTACAGAACAACAAGCTCACTCTTATAACCTAGACAGGCATGTTGCCTTGGGAAGGTGTAGGCTCCGGGACTTAGATTCTGTCATTCACAGTAGATCAAGGAAAGTCCGTTATGTGACATACCTTGTTGGATCTCTGGTCGCTGGACATTGCGAATGTCATCGATGTGGCCGAGAGTCCTTTTATATCCTTCATTCTCCTTGGATGGAAACTTTACCATATTCATATGATTCGCATTAATGGCATCGCGGCGGACGTTAAAGCCATCGTAGGAGGCGGAGGCTTCTTTGACAATCTATAATAGATTCTTAGCACAAGCTTTGAGCCAAAAGATATATTCATTTAGAAGCCATACTAAACCAGCCCCTGTTGGGAGCTCCTCCCTGATGCATACAATGCTCAAGCTGCTTGAAATTGTCGTGAATTGGTCTCGCTGGTTCTCGAGGATGTGGGAATCTGTTTTCAACGTCGCGAGGAGCTGTTTGTTTGGCTGACGAAAAGAAAGCTTGGCAACATTTGCTACCACTTCTCCTAGATTCTCCTGGCTGCTTCCACGGTGTGGCGTCCCAAGAAATATCACGCCAATGGTGCTAGCGTATATTTCGCCAAGGGTAGGATGTCTTTTGTGACTATTATAAGCGGCCGACTCGATTAAAGCGGCTTTCACAACCAGGCCTCCAAGGCTGTGACAGATGAAAACAATAGGTCTAGTCTGTCGACCTCCGTTAGCTCCATGCTTTCCAACGTGGATAGAATAGAAAGGCATACAATCCCTTTCCGCAACCTCGCCAGATCATTGAGCAAGGTATCTGCATGGCCGAAGATACTCTCCTTGCTAGCATAAGCGAAGGCATTGGCCACGCTGGCATCATAGCCCCAAGTGATGACTCTAGCATTCTTCACATCATCCTTGAGCAAGTCTCGGGGCC